>Ga0326512_10000421_pt1 | contig 37108 bp, 75 predicted proteins | sample 1_2617_0518_D_FD_203652 | JGI IMG/M metagenome (GOLD analysis project Ga0326512, IMG submission 203652) | Bovine rumen microbial communities from UC Davis, California, United States - 1_2617_0518 | ecosystem: Host-associated > Mammals > Digestive system > Stomach > Rumen | place: USA... | reverse complement strand
ATTTCATATTCTTTATCGCAAATTGTTATTGTTTTCATAAATTACCTCCTAAACTGTTTTTTCATGTACTGAATTGAACCATGCATCATAAATTGTTTTATTTTCTGTCGTTTCATCTATATAGCATTTAACCATTCTGTCGCTTGTTCTTGGGTTCATTGTTATTGCTATAGTTTCTGTCCCTGGTTCAATTGTGTCTTCCTTAGTAGAGTTTTCACGTGATGGTCTTGAAGCTGTGCAATCATAAAAACAAAATCTTCTATTATTAGAATCCCCTTGTGCTTGGAATAATAGTGCAAATCTTGCATTTACATCATCAGCACTTTCGTATACAATTCCATTTTCATCTTTTTCTTGTCCTAATATTTGTGTTAAAAATTCATCCGGCGTCATAGCTATTTCTAAATCTCCGCCGTATCCATTATTCACTGCTGGTGCCATAAAATAAACGATGTTATCAGCATAAAATGGAGTAGCATCCCCACCTTCTGGGTCTATGTTTAAACTAACTGCTCCTTTAACTGCAAATGGTGTTCCATATGAAATAGTTCCATTTGTCTCTGTAATTTTTGCAACATAAACATCTTGAATACCATAATTAACTTTTGACATTGTTTGTTTCCTCCTTTAAATTTCAAAAAAATAGCTTACTTGCCAAACTTTTTCGTCTGATAAGTAAACTTCCTCTGTTTTATTCCACGCAACATCTGCGAGAATAGTATCTTCTATTTTGTTTTGTTGTTCTACGTCTTTGTCTATATAAGTGTAGTCTAATTGAATAGGTGTATCTTTCTTGTATACTTTATTGTCTGCCATAAAATTATCTGTATCTCTTGTTATCGCAATTAAATGTGGTGGCTCTGTAGGTGTCTTAAATACTCCATAAGCATATTTAAAACCCTGAGTTTCACATCTTTGTTTTAATTCTGCTAATGTCATCTTGAATCCTCCCTTATTTTCCTATCTAACAAATCAGCAAATTTTTCTCCATATTTTTCTTCTACTTGTCTAATATGAGGTTGTGCATCAACCCAACCAGTACCATCTCTTTTATGATGACCAAATTCAAGCAAATGAGTTAATTGATAGTTTGTTTTATTCCAAATAACTTTCGTATATTTATAGCTTTTTTTTCGAGTTCTTGCTCCAATCTTAATAGTCCAACCTTTATAGTATTTAGTATTTCTTGCAAGTCCACTTTTGGGACTAGTTTGAATTAACTCTTGTTTGGCTTCTTTAGTAACTATGTCTGTTGACTCTTCTACATCTTCTTGTATGTCCTCTACATAGTTTTCTAAATAATCCATAACTGCTTTTTGTAACTCACTTGGTTCTATCGATTTAGACATTTTTTACTTTCCTTTCGCAAACTAATATAAGTTCATCTGCTTCTGGTTCTTGTGTACGAATAATAGAATAAGTTGTTCCCATATAAATAAGCTCTGGCTCTCCATTATAATTTAGAGTACTTATTCTTAGTCTTAAAGTTGGCTTAAATCCTTGCTCATTAGCTTCGTAAAATTCATTCGCATAAACATCTTCAACTTTTATTATCGGACATTCAACTTGTATTTGTACTTCTTTCTCTACTCCTATTGAATTAGATTGAATAGAGGTAGAAAGTAGTGTGCAACTTACATCACGCATCTATTTCCACCTCCAATAAATATTTGTGAGATAAAGACAAATTAGTACATAACTGAGTATAAGTCTTTTGAGCTAGTTCTTTTTCTTTAGCTTCTACAAATCCAAAGTTTCCTTTTACAAACATAACTATTGCTCCTTGAATTAGTCCATCTGTTATGTTTGAAGCAACATCTATATTTTGTCTTACCATATCGCTTATCCCTGCATTTATCCACATAACGATTTCATCATCTTTTGCAGTAGCTGTAGGTACGATTGATAAGCATTGTTTTACAAGTGATTTAAACTCACTTACATTTGATACTATATTTGATACTTGTAAATCCTTTACTTCTTGGAATGTCATTTGTCTTTACCTCCTTATATTAAACACTTGCTGTCTTTTTTAATATTCTTGAGAATCCGTTGAATTTTGATACAGTTCCACCAACAATACAAGATGCTTTAAATGCTTTCATTCCTTGTTTAAATTTATAATCCTCACTCATTTTGGTTTCGATGTCTGAGAATACAGGAAATTCATAATCTGTTAATGAGCCATAAATCATTGTTTTTGCTCCTACTGTTGTATTTGTATCAGATAATGCTGTACAAGCAGAATTTATAATATATGGAACATCAGCTCCACCATTAGAATATGAAATTCTTCCTTCTCCTTTTCCTTTTGTTATTTTATAAACAAAATCTCCATGATTGTTTTTAACTTTAGAAAATGCTTCTAAGTCCTTTTTATTTAATATCAATGTTTGTTCATCTTCGACTGCTTCTTCTCCACCAAATCCAAATACTATTGTATTTAATGTATCTTGGTCAATTGTTGCGATTTCTATATCTCCGTTGCCATCAAGAACTTTTGTATCAGCATTATAAATACCTCTAATAGTATTATCAGTTCCAGGACCCGCAACAGCTTGAGCTCCTATTTTTTTCTTTATAGCTTTTTCTACTGCTTTTCCAACTCTTGATACATAATCTGCATCAGGTAGTTTTTCAACTTCTTCTGTTATTTCTGCATAAGCAGTTACTTTAGCTCTACCTGTAGATACATGGTCAAATTCAGGATCTATATCTTGATAATTTCCACCTTCTACAGTATATCCTCCTTCTCCGCCATCTTTCTCAAATGCAACACTGTATGATTCTCCTCCGTTTAATGGAACTATATTTAATTTATCTGCCATTGCAGAAGGTCTATCAAAACTTTCAGCTATTTGTGTTTTTGTTCTACCTGGTACTAATAATGTTCCTCCAGATACTGTTACACTTCTTTCTTCTTTATTTTTCATAGAAAATTTAACTGTATTTCCTGCTCTTAATTCTTTAGCAGCATTTTCAATTATTTTGTTATCTTCTTCCATTTTTCTTTCCTCCTTATTTTTTTCTGGTTTTTCAATAACTTTTGCTGTTGAAAAATCTCTTTTTTCAAGATTTTCTACAGCACCTTTAAGTAAACTTCTTTCATCTACTTTTTCTTCTACTACTTCGTCAGTAGCTTCTGTTTTTTCTTCTGGCTCGTCCACTATTTCAGCTTTTTCTAATTCTTCAATAGCACCTCTGATTTCTTCTAATTCTTCGTCCTTCGCATTTTGCAATTTTTCTTTTAGCTCATTTTTTCTTTTTTCAAATTCTTGTTTTGTCATTTTTCTAATTCCTTTCTTTTAAATTTTTAGCAGTTCTACCACCGCTTCTCTAAAACTCTATTTGTTTCTACCAACAAAAAAAGAGCAGTTCTACCACCACTCTTCGTTCGAGATTATAAACTTAATAAATTTAATTTTAATTCTAGCCTTTTTCTTTCACTTTTTGCTCGCAAGTATTTTTCTTTTTCTTCTTGATACTCTTCTTTGTTTCTTGCATATATTTCAGTTGAATCGTAGGCTGGAATGTCAACTACAGAAACATCAAATAATCTATCTATTTCTAATATTCTTCTTGTATCTGTTGTGTAATCCCACTCCTGTTTTGCTACTGTAAATGCAAAACTCATTTTATCTAGTAAACCTGCCTTAATCATCTTGTATATGTCTTTATTGTTAGTTGTATCAATTAAATTTGCTCTTATTTTTAAGCCTCTATCGTCTACTATTAGTTGTAAACTTTGATTTCTTGTTCTTGCTAATATTAAGCAATTATCATTATGATTATACTTAAACACACAATCTTGCATATTACAATTATTAAAAGCATTTTTATCTATTACCTCTTTGCACCATCCTAAATCTGTAACATTTTCAAACGTAGCAGCATAACCTTCTACAACCATTTCTTCATTGTCTAAAGCCCTCAATTCACTTACTCTTAATTCTTTAATTGCTTTCTCCATCATCTACACCTCCTTGATATTTATCTGCTAAATTACTATTTATTACATTTAATGTTTGAAGTCTTTTATTTCCTTCTTTTCCACCTAATGCTGGTAAATCAAGGATTTCCCTTCCTTCATCAACTTTAATTATTCCTAATACTCCAACTTCTTTTAATAGTTTTATTTTGGTTTCTGTTTTAGCATATTTTATACGATTAACAGAAAACTCTATAGTATGTCCATCTTTAATAGCTTGCTCTGAAAAAATAGCATTTCTAAAAGCTTGCTCCATTTGTATTGCAAGTGGTTCAATAACAGACTCATAAAAAGCATTCCATTCTTCGTCATTAAAGCTACTATCTAAAATTTTCTCTGAGATTCTAAAATATTTATATATATTTCCATTAACTTGTGCTAGTTGTTCTTTATCTAATATTATAGGATTTAGATTTATTTCTTTAAAATCAAACTTTGAATCTAGACTTCCTATTCCACTTGTGCTTGATAGGATGTTCTCTACAAAGTCATCTCTAAGTTCTATCAAATCTTTATTTTTTAACATAGCATTTGAAGCCTTTATAACGCCTCTTAATGAAGTGCTTATTTTTATAGCATTTTTTATACCATCATCTGCAACAGTTTGAGTCTCTAATGAACTCTGTAGAACATCATTAGTGTCCCCATAAAAATCATGTTTTGTGTAAAATCTTCTAAGATGTATAATTCTATCGTATTTTGCATAATACACATTGCCATCTAAAAATTGGAATTTTAACCAAACTTCATTTTCATACTCAATAAGCTGACAAAATAATGGATTTAATGGATATAATCCAGCTAAATATCCATTTTTATCTATATCTATGTATATATATTCATTATTCTGACTATATAAAAGACTCAATGTCTTATATAGGAAATCATAAACTGTCATATACTTATTAGGTCTAATTCCAAGAATATAATTTATATCTCCTTCTATATGTCTTTTTACACCATTTTTTACTTGATAATGTTTCGGCAACATTTTTGCACCATGTGTAGCTATTGCATCTATACATTCTTTAGCAATAATATTCTCATCAATATTATCACTAATATTTGAATATACAGCACTATATCCACTTAACAATCTCAATATGTTTTTAAATTTAAAATCATTTTGTTTTTTGTTGCCAAAAACCATATTAAATAGGCTTCGTTTCTCCTTCATCTTATCCCTCCTGTAATGATAAATAGTCATTCATTTTGTCAAATAAAACACAGTAAGCTATTATTAAACTTACTGCCCCATCTATTCTTGCTCTTTGTTTTTGCCCTTTTACTGGCCTTATATTATCGTTATCATCTCTTTTTACTGCAGTATTACATAAGCACCATTTAAGGACTGGATTATTATTATAATTTACTTTTTTATCTATCAAATCAGCTTCCAGTTGTTTCATTGGATTGCTCATTGTCTTTGCTCCTTGCCTTACTTCTAACATTTCAAAGCCTTGCTCTTTCATTTCATCGACCCAATAATTAGAGTTCCAAGGATCATATCCTACCCACAATGGAGCTATTTCATATTCGTCTTTCATTCTTAAAAACCATTCTGTTACTTTTGAATAATCAACCTTTGCCCCTTCGCATACTGTTACAAGCCCTCGCTTTTCCCACTTATCATAAGGTATTTTATCATCCTTAATTTTGAACTCTAACCTATCAGAAGCTATAAAGTATTGTTGTAATACATACTTTTTTTCATTTTTTACAACTAACAATGTTGCACAAGTTAAGTCAGTTGTGCTCGACAAATCAACTCCTGCTACTGCATAGTTATCTTCTATTTGTTCCATTTCAAACGTTTCTTCATTGTTTGCTATGTCAAATGTAATCCATCTATCTTGGTCATTTTGTCTTATATTAAAATCCTTACAAAGTAAGTTAGTTAATTCTGTTGGATTATTCTTTGCCCTATTTACTTTGTCTCGTAAGTCTTTTATATTCTTTATTGTTCCTAGTCCTGGATTTGCTTTGTACCATTTTTTTTCATCTTGCCATTCATCTGAGCTGTCTAATTCATATATAATAGGCAATACTGTTTCGTCTACTGTTTGACTCTTGTCTTCATATCCAGCTATTATGTCTGAAAAGTATTCATATTCATTGTCAAATACACTTTCTCGAACTGTTCCCATTGTAGAAGTTTCTAAAAGTAAAGGTTGTTCCCTTGCACTCATTGAGTCATACATTACGTCTAGTAAGTTTTTATCTTTCCATGCATGAACTTCGTCAGCTATAACAAAGTGAGCATTTAAACCATCTAGTGAATTACTATCACTGGCTAATGCTTTCATATAGCTTTCTGTTGCATCATAGTATAGTCCACCTACTAAACAACGTATTCTTTTTGCAAGCGCTGGGCTTTTCTTTATCATTCTTTTAGACTCGTCCCACACTACTTTAGCTTGGTCCTTCTTGGTCGCCACAGAATAAACTTCTGCTCCACCTTCTCCATCTTTTGTTAGCATATATGTTGCAAGTCCTGAGTCCATTGTTGATTTTCCATTTTTACGTCCAATAAATAAAGCACCTTTTTTATACTTTCGTATTCCTGTGTCCTTATCTACAAACCCAAACAAGGCCTGTATAAAAGCCTTTTGAAATAATTCTAATTGTACTGGTTGTCCTGCCCATTTGCCTTTTGAGTGTTTGCAAAATCTCTCTATAAATTCAATAGGCAAGTTCCCTCTGTGTTCATCAAAGATGTATGTGTGTTTTTCTTGTTCTTCTGTTATTGCATTAAAAAAAGAAACCGTTTTAGGTTTCTTTAAGTCTTCTACTAATTTTTTATATGTTACTAATACTTTGTGATTTGCTTTTTCTGGATTCTTGAGTAGCCATTTATAATATTGTTCTATATATGTCATTACTCATCACCAAAACTTTCAAATCCATCATCTTTAGGCTTTTCTTCTTTTATTGGCAACATATCGTTTAGTTGTTTAACTACAGCTGTATAATTTTTTATTGTAGTGTTATAGCTTTTTAAGGCTGGGTTTTCTCTTTCAATGTTGTAATTACCTTGACACATTTCCGTAACTACTCCATCTAATTTTACTTTTGCTTGTAGCTCTTTTAATGTATCTTCCATAAATTCAGCTTTATCTAATAATGACAAAGCTAATTTGCTTCTATTATTGTCTAGTTTTTCAAATACACTTCTTAAATCTTTTATATCTTGTACTTTTTTCTTTGCCATTATCTCACTTCCTTCTATGGTGGGGTTATATCAAAATGACCTGCGTATTTTTCGAACCCCCACACACCGTTCTCCCTAGAACATTATTTTTAGGGGCTTATGGGGGGCTATTTGTATTGTACTTCCTCTTCAAATACTAATTTTTCATCAATATAATATCTTTTTGTTATGTAATCAATATTATTTTCACCATCTTCTAATAATATTTCTTCACTACTTTGTATATTTAATTTTGATATATTAGCATTTATTTTTTTTAGTTGTTCTATTCTATTCCTATATTGCATTATTTCTTTTTCTTGGTCTATTATTACATCTTTATTAGTAACACATCTATCTTTGATTTTCCTTTGTACTCGTTCTCTTGCTTGTTCGAATAATCTAATATCTTCTTCTTCTTTTGACTTCATTTCCTCGCATGCTTTTATAAATTCTTCACCATATATTTCCATTTTTAATCAAATCTCCTTTTACCTCTCACAATATTTATTATTCTTTTAATATAATTTAATGGTGTTCTTTTAGCATACTTCCATTCAGTTGTATTAGTACAACCATATATTCCATCTATATATTGACAGCATGTCTTTTTGCATTTATTATTCTTTTTATAATTACAACTATATATTTCAATCATATCATTGCATTCTCCACTTCAACTTTTATTCTTTTCACATCATAATATGACGCATCATATTTTATAGTTTTTTCCTCTTCTATATCATTTATTATTTGATATAGTATTTTAGTCATTTGCTCCCATTCTACATCATTGCAAGGTGCTCTATATAAATCAAGTATTCTAAATCTAACTGTATCATAATTCTTATATTTTCTCAGAGAATCTTTTATTTTTGATATAGTAGTATTCTTTCTTTTTTTATCACTTACTTCAATAACTATTTTTTTCATACTTTAATCAAATCTCCATTCTCATCAAAACTATATTCCGCTTCTTCTGCAAAGTGTTCTTTATTATGGCAATCTAGACATAAGCTTTCTAAATTATCTATATTAAAGAATACATTATCATCTTCATAGTTTTTATCTGTTATATATTCTTTATGATGTATTATATAAACACTATTATATATTCCGCTTCTTAAAACATCTTTCACAGAACGGATTTAACATCATCTTTTGCTTTCTTAACTTCTGCCATCTTTTACTTTTATACTTTTTTGCTATTTCTGGATTATTTCTGTATGTCATATTCTATTCCTTTATAATTAAATGTAGATTAGGATTTGCACCTAATATGATATATTTTACGGCTGTAACTACACCGTCTAAGCTAACCCGACATATATCAGTACGGTCAGACTTGTGTCTACCTGTTCCACCACTACATTTCATTATTTGCTCTTCTTTGTTATTCTCTTAACTGCTTTTTCTGTCTTAACTTCTTTCTTTGCTGTTTCTACCTTTATAGGCTCTCTTACTTTTTCTACTGCTTCTACAAACTTAGCTTTATAAGAGTTGTTTCCTTTTAATACTTCATATCTTTCTCCAGATACTTCAAACTCTGTTCCTTCTTCTGGAATATAGTTTAGCTCCTTTGGATTAACTCCTAATCTTTTAAATTCTCCTGTAGCTTTTACTTTCATTTTAATTCCTCCTTAATTATTGGCTTAATATCCTCCTCGAAAACCTATACACTTTCTTTTATTCTTACGAATAAACCCTTTACACTTTGTGACTATTGTTGTATCTATCTTCATTGTTACTAACTCTAATCTCTTACAATTTTCATTAGCACAATTGCTGCAGATTTTTTCTTTGTATAATTGTTCTGTTATCATAGATTACCTCTCTATATATACTCTTTGAAATGATATATCGGCAATTCACATAGTACCGAAAGAAGGTCGATTACCTAAAAAATACTATGCTTATATATATCACTTCAAACAATATATAATTGAAGCCACACTTTTAACGATAAAGCATGGCTGAAACGCAAAGACCGAAGTCTGATTTCATATTCTACTCTCGGTAGATAAGTATTAGAACTGCTAGGTTGTTCTAAATAATATATTCTAGTCTTAAAAAGGAGATACATTACTTTCGGAATAATCAGCCAAATTTATATTAATTACCTAGCATATTAATACCAATAATAAAAGAGCTAGACTATATCTAACTCCTCGAATTTATGACAATAAAGGAAGTTTATAAGAACCTTTATACTTTCCTTTATTACTTACTAACATTTTACTACGGATTTAGTTATGCTGTCTTATGATTTCTTATGCAGAATTTATTTTTTATCTAATTCATCGAATTTGTTTAATGCCTCTCCATTTATCTTGCACATCTCATTATAGCTATAATTCATTGTACTTGCTGTTTGTTCTAATGGATTTTTCTCTGTAGCAAATACTATGTATCTTAAATATAAAGCTGTATAATATCTTTCGTTGTTCATTTCTCTAAGCTGTTTTTCTATTTCTGCTTGTTTCTTTATATCCTCATTATATATCGTTATCAGTTCTTGTGAAGCATCTATAAATTCTTCTAATACATAATTAGGTTTATTATGAGCTTTAGGCATTCCATCTAGTACATTTGTTATTTTAGTTGCTCTTGTAAAATTAGCTTCATAATCTTCTGCTTTCTTATCTACTCTCATTTTTAAAAATTTATAATTTATTAAATCTTCTCTTGTCATTTGCTCCTCCTACTTTTAGAATAGTCTTTTATTTCTCTATTTATTGCCTTTTTCCATCCAATTCCTTTATAAAATTTACATTCCTTATTTTTGCAAAACAACTCTGTAAATGCATCACAATCATTTTGAGTTTCATTGTATGCAAAACAATCTGTTCTTACATTATTCATTTGTTTACCTCTTTCACTTATTTTCTTTTTCTATCTAGTTGTTTTACTGCTCTAATTACTTTATTAAACGTATCATTTATTTGCTGGAAATTTATATCATAAGATTTTATTATTAAATCTAATGAATCTTCTACTGAATATCCTTGTCCATTATCAAATAAGTTCAGTTCTTCAATGTTTTGTATATCTATTTCATCTTCTAAAACTTTAAAATAATAATCATTATCAACTAAGCATGATGTATCAAATTCTCCTGTTGCCCATTCAAGTCTTTTGTTTGTATATTTAATAGTTGTTATTATATTATCTGCTACTTTTAAACTATGTACTTCTATTTGTGTTCCTTCTTTTATTTCTCCATCATCTATTGCTTTTATTAATTCATAGCCTTTATATGTTTTACTCATCTAATCTCCTTCTTTCTCTTATTTTATCTTGGTTTAATCTCAATGCCCTCTTTTTTTAATATTTCTTTATACTCTTCTGGATTATAACTTCCATTGCTAAAATTATCTACAGTAGCTAATAAATCTTCCATAAAGTCATCTATTCTTTTGCCACCAAATTTACATTTTTCGTTAAAATGCAATGTATAAACAATAGCAACTATAAAATTGTCTATTGATTGTAATAATTCTTTTTGCACTGTTTCTTCAAAATCCTTTTCATATTCTTGCCTAATGGTATCTTCAAATTGTAGTCCCCATTCTATTAATTTTCGTTTGTCTTTTTCTTTAGAAGCTTTTTCTAGTCTGCGTAGTTCGTTTTTATCAAATAATCTTTTTATGTTTTCTTCACTATTCACTTTGGTTCCCTTTCTCTAATAGTTCTGGATTATCCCATTCGTTTCCGTATTACTTTTAATTTGTAAATGTTTATTTCACATTCATATAAAGCTAGTAATGTTTGTCCTACTTTTATAAAAAAACAACCATTTTTATATATCACTATTCCTTTTTCATATACACAAGGTCTTGTTACTTCTATCAAATCAAATTCATATATATCTTTTCCATTTTTATCTTTTAGTCCGTGTGTATTGCCCTACTGTTTCTTTATCTACTAAAATTTGTCCGTAATATGGTATATCAATCCAATATCGTTCTGCATCAAATACTATTCCACCGTGTATCCATTTTCCTTTTAGAATTATTGGTTTTTTATCATTCGGAAAGTTTTCTGCTGTTTTTCCTCTAAATTTTATTTCCCTCATATTTCTCCTCCCCATTTTCTACCCTTGTAATTACTCTATGAGCCTTAACAAATTTATCACAATCAGTTATATTTTCACTTGCATATTTACAGTTTAAAAAATATCCACAATTTATACATACTTTTCTAGCCATGTTTTGCTCCTTTTTCTTTATATAAATTACTTTCTTCTAATTCCCATTCAAATTCTGTAAAATCATCATCTAATGTTTTTATTCTATTTAGTAAATCTACTTCTGTTATAGGTTGAAAACCATCTTCATTCTTATAATAATATTGAAAAGGAAATTCATTATTTAATATACTATTTATTAATTCTTCTAGCATTTGTTTAAGTGTTATATGTTCCATTTTTTCTTCCTCCTTTAAGTATCTTTTTAAAAAACTTTTCCTGATATTCTTTAACATTTTTCTGTCTTATAGCTTCTTTCATTTCTATTGCAAATCTTTTAATATTTGGTTCCATACTCTCTCCTCTCTTACCAGAAACTTTTTCTGGTATTTTTATAATACTGGAAGAATTATTGATTTTGGTCTTGTATTATATCTGATAAATCTAATATTACTTGCTTCATTGTTTGTCCTTCATATTTGTATGCTCTATCATCTATGTATAATTGTGCTGGTAACTTTCTATTAGTTACTCCTATATATTTTAAATCTTTCCAAAATGTTTCATTGTCATTTACTCTAACAGCATCACACCAAAAGCCTTGCTTATTCCACCAACTAATTATTTGTGCTGGTTCTCTTGTTGAACATATAAATATTGGTATTCTTGATTTCTGCATAAAGCACATAAAATTTATAATTTCTTTGTTATATTCATCATATATACTTCCATCTTGCCAGCCTTTACTGTATTTATGAATTACTCCGTCAAAGTCAAAACATACTGCATGTCCTGGTTTTAATTTTAAATCTAATTTTGTTACTTCTATATTATCCATTCTGTTTTTCCTCCAATTCTTTTAATGCATCATTAAATATTTCCATCATTTGATTTATGCTATTTCTCATAAATTCTCTATCTTGTTTCTTCTTAAAGTCTATAAATTTAAATAGCATACATGATTTCATATCTCCAAAATAATTGCATTCTCTTGAAAGCATTTGTCGAACTATTTCTGCGTTTTCATATTTCTTTTTTCTAAGCATTGTCTTTCTTCTCTCCTTCTACTACTTTTCTTGTATAGCCTAACTCGTCTTTTAGTCTGTTTATTTCTCTATCTCTCTTTTCTAGTTCTACTTGTAATTTATCTATTTTATTAATATCATTTTCTCGTTCTTCTTTAAGTGCTTCAATATCAAATTCTTTTGCATCTATTTCTGCTTTTTGGGTTTCGATTAGGTTTAAGACTGTTTCTAGTGCTTGTTTGTCTAGCAAAAATAAATCATCATATTCTCCATGCTTTGCTATTCCTACATCGCAAGTATGTATTAAGTCATGTATTCTTTCTATTGCTTTTTCTTCTTTCAATTATTTACCCTCCTCCATTTATTTCTTTTATTATATTTTAAAAGCGTTTTAATAGTATTTATTCTAAAGCTATCTATCTTTTTATTTAGTTTACTTAAATTAATAATTCTATTTTTATCAAATATATATGCTAAAAATTCTTGCAATTTCTCAAATATAATTATAAAAATTTCAAGAAAATTACTAAGTATAATTGCTACCCCTCTTAAAATCAAATAAGGTAAGTTTATAATAATTTCTAAAATATAAAAAAATTCATATAGTATAACTGTTTTTATTCCTACTATTTTTATACATTCCTTATATTTCAATTATTTACCCTCCTATTCTACCCAGCCAAGCTCTTTTACTTTAGCATTTATGGCTTGGAGTTCTTGCATAGATACTTCAAATGGTCTTATTTTAGGAAAATTATAATCTCCTTGCTTATATTCAGTTATAAATCGTTTGTTAGGAAGTATAAAAGTAATCATAAATAAATCTTTCATATACATTTCACAATCATCACTTGTATATTTCTTATAACCTTGTTTTCTAAACATTTCATCAGCTTTACTCATATATCTTAATTCCTTTCTTCTTTTATTAAAGCTTCAATTTCTTTACTATACTTATCAAATATTTTAGAGTTTTCATTTTCATATTTATTTTCTATATCTTTTGCTTTTCTATAACAAGAAAAACAAACTTCATATCTTTTTAGTCCTAAATTAAAATTAGTAAACTGATTTTCTTTAATAGTTTCTTTGCAAAAATCACATTTATAAATTACTTCTTTCATATATTAATTCCTTTCTTCTCCTTCAGCTTTTATCCATTCTAAAGTTTCTAATTTAGATTGCAAACGATTTATTTGTCTCCAATAACTTTTCTTATAAACCCCTTCTGGTGTATTCCTATATTGTTCTTCCCAATAACTTAATTGTTGATGACAAATAGTAATTTCTGTTTCTATCTTTTCTGCTTCAATTAATATTTTATCCATTTTTAATTCCTTTCTTCTAATAGTTCTTCAAGTTTATTTATATACCACCAACCTTCATCAGTATTATTGTCATCTATTTCTTTTAATAGCCCATTTATTTTATCTTTCCACTTCTTTTCTCCATCATAAAAGCCATTCATATATACTGTTGTTAAATCTGCATTTTCTAATTCTTTATTCTTCTGTTTTTCTTTTTGGTATAGGTCTAATATTCCGTTCTAATGTTTCTATATCTTCTTTAAAATCATTGTTCGATAAACCACATTCATTTGCTTTTTGTGTATGATATAGCATTTTCCTTAATTTATCTAAAATTTCTTCTTCACTCATAACTATTTATCTCCTTTCAATAAAATTGGACAAGGTACATCAAAATCCCATTTACTTTCTTTCCCACATTTAGAACATTTAAAATATACATAATCTGTATCTTTTACCAAACTATTGCTACTAATTAATTCATTTCCACAATCACAATAACAAAAACAACTTTGTCCTTTTTTTAACTGCTTTTCTTCAAATTTTTGTTTATTTGTTTTCTTTTTAAATAAAAACATATCTATTTATCTCCTTTATACAATAAAATCTTTTTGTCCTCTACAATATTTATTCCAATTTACGATTGCTTTGCCCCAACTTTTATTATAGAAAACTGTCATATTACCACAGCAACAATTCATACATGCAACCATATACTGTCCAGTTAAAGCATCTGTTCCTAATGTAGCTTCTCCGCCACAATGAGGGCAATTATCCATTTGCTCTTTCCACCACCAATAGCTTTCATTTGCTCTACTCATACCTATTTATCTCCTTCTTGTAAAAGTTCTTTGATTTTGAATTGTAATAAATCTACATTGTCTATTTCTCTTAATTCTCTTACTTTTGATTTTAGAATGTAATCTTCATGTATATATTTTATTTCTATTGCATTTGTTAATTTATGATGTAATTCTCTTATATACTCTTTATCATCATGTAAATCTTCTTCTAGTTCCCTATTTCTATCAATAATTTCATTAATCTTATTAAACAATTTCAATCCTTCTTCACTTAAATTAGATGGATTTACTTTCGTTAGTTCTTCTATTAGGCTTTCCATTTTTGTTCCTTTCTAAAGTGCAATTCTAAAGTGTAATATTTGCACTTTAATTTTTTAGTAGTTCTTGTAAAACACTTCTTCTAATTTCAATATTCATTAACTGATAACTTATATTAGCATCAGAATATTCTTCTCTTTCTTCATCACTTATACTATTTTGTAGTTCTTGTTCTTCTTTATCTAGTTTTTTTAGTAATTCTTCTATCTTTGCATAAAAACAACCTTCACCTCCCATCTTTTCTTCTCTACAAGTTAATTGTTCTTTACCAGTACATCTCATCTTTATCACTCTTTTCCTTTTTTATTTTTTGTTCTTCTTCTTCATTTAATATCCTTGAAGCAAAATCTCCTAATACTTCATATTCCTGTTTTAATTTATTTATTTTTTCTTGGTATTCTTTTACCTCTGCTTCTATTTCTTTTCTTCTTACTAAACATGTATTAACTTTTTCTTTATTATCCATAGGTTCCTCCTCGTTTTCTTCTTTAATTTCTTCTAACACTGTATGAGCTTTTTCAGCAAAAGTTAGTGATTTTAAATATTCCCTTGCTTCTTCTTTAGAGATGTCTCTTCTTAGCACCTGCTTTTTATCTGTCATATAATAAATATTAAATTTCATCTTTCCTCCTCATCTCTATCCCTACTTACCTGTCTTACCCTTAGTAGATGCTCTTCGCCTTCTCTAATACTATCTATAAAGCTATCTAATTCATTTTCACTTAAATTCTTCTTCTCAATTCTTTTATCTTTCGTTTCATAATACACATCAAATCTTTTCATTGTTCCTCCTAAATTCCTAATATTGAATATGCTAGCAGTCTCCACCATTTTTCTTCTTCATTTAAATCGCAGTCTTTTGTATGGCTTCTAAACAATCCTAACCTATATAGTCTGTTATGTGCTTTCCATTCTCTTAGCCAACTATCTAAGCTTCTTTTGCTTTCGTAACCTGTCTTAAACATAAACCAAAATAATATGTCTGCCATTTCTTTTTCTTTTACTTTATATGAGTCTATTATTCTTACATTAGTTTTATCATATTGTATTTTTACTCCTTTTATCTTTATCTCGTTCATAGTTCCTCCTACTTAATAATCCTTAGTTCTAATTCTGGGTACATCTTTTCAAATAGTTTATGTTTTATCTTAAATACATCAGTCTGTATCCCTTTAACATCTTCTACAATTACCTTTCCTTTTTCTTCATACATAAAATCTGCTATGTACTCTATCTTTCTATATGTCTTTCCATTTTTCTTGAAACTGTCTTGCAATGTAAATCTTGGTTGCAATTCCAAATTTGTTATTTCTCCAGCTTTTTCTAGTAAAGCTAGCTCTTTGTATCTTTTGCTTTCGGCTATACTATCGAATACATACATATCTACTTGTATTTTTTTATTTCTATATTTGTTCATCTTTTGCCTCCAACATATTTGACTATTCCTATTACTATAAGTTTCAATATTCTAGCTCTATTTACATTGTCAAAACTTAAAAACTGGTCTTTTGTTATCTCTAACATAATTCAAACCCTCCTAAAATTTCTTCCGTTGTTACATTCTGCTTGTCCATTATTTTATCTAGCAATCTATCTATTTCTGCTTTTAGTTCCATTACTTTATTTATGTATTTATCAAATTGTTCTGGATTGTCTGTTATATAGTTACAACCGTTGTAATATCTATTTAAAGTGTTATTATATTTCCATTTTAATTGATATATATCTTCTACCATGGCAATTCCTCCTGTACTTTACTTTTATGTATTTCTTTTTCATACATTTCACTGGTCATTTTAGTAGCTTCTGTGTATGTTTTAAATTCTTTATTATACTTTAAGCCTATCAAACCGCATCTTTCTCCTTTGGTTTTTAAAATCTCTAAAACAGTATCTACTTCGTTTAAATTGTACTTTTCTTCTAGTATCTCCGCTTCTAGTTTTTCATAATCTTTTATGACTTTCTTTACATTATCCATTCTTAAAATTGAAATAATATTATATGCTTTGTTTACTATATTGCTACTTCCTGCTATATCATACAATGTTAATCTCGTTTGAAATCTTTCCGTTTTTCTAGGGTGCGCTACTAAATGTATATGAACTTTTTTATTCACCGCAAATGTTCTTAATTTTTCCATAATTTCAGTTTGTTCTTGAAATATATTGTCATTATTCATTTCTATTTGCATGAAATTATCTAAAAAAAATACTCTAATTTTCTCTGTTCTTCTTAATTCTTCCATTGCATAAAGCAATGTATTTATGTCTTTTTTAGTTTCATTATTGTATATAAAAATCTTATTCCCATATTTCTTGTCTAGTTCTATTGCTTTTGCTTGTGTTATAAAAGTGTCAAATACACAACTATTTCTATATTGAATGCTTACTAAATCTTTTCTCTCTGCTGATTGTATATATAAATTGTTTTTAAAATCTTCTTTTGTCTGCTCTCCATTAAAGAAGAATATTCGTTCTCCTTGGTCTATTGTTCTTTTTGCAAGCATTGTCATTACTGTTGTTTTGCCTGCGTTCGTAAAGCCTGTCCATATTGTTATACAACCCATCTCAAAACCTTTTGTGCAGTAATCTAGGTTTCTAATACCAGATAAAACTCTAATTTTAGAAACATTAGAATATTTATAATCATCTAGTCTATAAAATAGTTCCGGTGTGGGTTGCTTTCCTAATATCTTTGCCTTTTCTTCATTCGTCATATTATCGCCTCCTAATGGCTCAATAAATATAATTTTTCTTTTGTTTCTTCATTTGCTATATATAAATTTTCAAAATAATATTCTAATTTAACTTGTTCATCATACAGAATTTTAAGCACTTCTAAATTTGCTTTTTTTTCAAATATATCTAAACATTTTCGGTTCACTATCATTTCATCACATACTTTTTGAATTTCTTCGTTGAACCACTGCTCTATAATTTGCTTAATCTGTTTTTCTTCCTGTCTTTTTTGTTTTAGTAATTTTATAGTTTCTTTATTTTGGTATTCGTTTTCTAAATAATTGATATTAAAATCATTACATAATATTTCTAATGCTTGATATGCTGTAGTATTAAAGTATTTTTGAACAAAACTAATAATGTCATAATGTGTACTGTCTCCGAAATCATGTATTCCCTTTTCTGATACGCAAAAGCTTGCTGTTTTTTCTTTTCTAAATGGACTTTTATACCAATTACCAACATGAGTGCATTTTTCTGGTATACCCAAATACTTCTGTACCACTTCTTTGTTTTTTAATATATTTTTAATTTCTTTGTATTTATTCATTGTTTTCCTCCACATAATCAAGAATTGCTTTATTGAAAAAGGTATCTCCGTATTTAATATATTGTTCTTCTACACTGTTTTTTTCACATTCTTTAGTATATTTCAAAACAGCATAATAAATTTGTTTATCTGATATTTTTCTAGTAACTTGGTTTATTTTTCTTCCTTTAACCCATTGTAAATAATATTCTATCGCTTTTGCCTTTCCTTTTTTGCGAGGATATATTTCCCATATTTTTTCAAAGTGTTCGAGCAAAATTTTTTGCTCATTATTATTTATATTATTATTTATATTATTATCTAGGACGTTTTTGTCACTAGGTCCGACCATTTTTGTCACTAGGGGTAGGGACATTTTTGTCACTAGGTTGATTTTCAGGGTATGGTGGTTTACGAACTCTTAATATTCTTTTTTCTATTTCCTTGCTATTTTCTTTATATATTATTTTTGATGTTACCCAACCTTTTTTTACTAAACTCTGTATCATTCGCTTAATTTGACGTTCTGATAATCCCATAAAGTTTGCAAAGTATTTATTACTAGCATAACATCCATTATCATTGTCCAGACTATCAATTTCTGGTATTAGACTTTTCTCTTGTAATGTTAACTCTTTACTTAACCATACCTCTTTTGGTATCCATATTCCCTTAAATGCCCTATCCATTTTTTTCTCCTCTGTTTTTTATTTTCTTGCATTTCGCTCTGCATAAACTTCATCTATAAATTCATTACTTTCTTTAATTCTATATCTTAATAATTTTGAAATTGTATATGTTATTTTTTGGGCTACTCTAAATTTATCTCTTAATTCATAGTCATCATACTTCGTATCATTAAATACAAAACATTCGTCTATCATTAAATCAACCAGCCCACAAACATCTTCAACTTCGCAATTCATAGTCTCTAGCTGCGTTAAAGTATCCTTTTCTTTGCTTTCCATATTTTCTTTATTTATTTTTTCCAGCTCCTCTTTAGTAGGTAGTTTTGCATCACTTTTAAATTGCATATTTTGAATTATTGAGTCATCTGATAATATTACTCCCTTTATAAAACTATTTTTCCAGCCCATTCTTATCTCCTTAATTCCGTTTTCTTCTATCATCTAAAAGCCCTCCTTTACAAAGTAAATTGTTATTACTGCTATACTTGCATAAACTACTTTCATTATCATATCTATTGTTATTAAATTTGCTAGTGTTTCTACTGCAAACATTATTCCTATTAACATTGCTATTGCAATTATTGTGATTATTAATTTTCTTAACATAAAAATACCTCCTCATCATTAGCCATACAACTATTGACAAGAAGGTCTAAAATCGCGTATAATAAAGATACACGACTAATAGACTTTTGTCTAATAGTTGTTTGTGGCTACATAAAACTGAACAATGTTTACCAGACGCGTACAGTTTTATGTAGTGCTTTTTTATTTATAGCACTTTTATTTAATTATCTTTTTCAATTATTATTCTTCCATTTTCTTCATCTAATTTAATCTTAAAGTCTCTTTTTTCTGGAGTAATTCCAATCGCTCTAAGCCACGTTATTGGGAGTGTGGCTTTAGCATTAATTGAACCACTGCCACTTTTAAAAAAATTCATTTTCAATTTTCTTTCCTCCATAAATATAGCCTCCTTCATTTGACAAACTGTTATATAAATGATACAATTTGTCAATGAAGGTGAGAGAAGGCTTTTAGAAGCCTCTCTCGATTAAACCTTGGTAGATTAGTTTTAATTGATTTCGGTTATTTTCTAATCTACTCTTTGCTAGTCGGTTAGCTTTGCGGGCACCGGCTAGTTTTTTTATTAGTTTAATCATATCTGCCACCTCCCTTCCGTTGACAGTATGTTATCATATATATAACAGTATGTCAATACTTTTTTTTAAATTTTTTAAATATTTTTGTATTTCTTAAAAGCATTGGTATTACTGCATTTTGCCTGATAAACTTGGTATTTTTATTAAGTTTTCAATGTACTAATTTTTATAAATAATTTTTACCGAAACACTTGCAAAAAGTTCTCCGATTTGTAATGCTTTTCGAATGCTTTTTGAGAAACTTTATGCATTTTTTCTTGTAAAGTTTTATCATTTGTCACTATTTTGTGACATTTTCTACAAATTGGTATTACTAATCCATACTTCATACTAACTTGTCTATTTTTGCCCTCTATAACTTCGTGCCAGTCTTCTTTTTTATTGCTTTTGCATATATAACAAACGTCTACTTTCTTTGTTATTATGCTGAATCTGTTCTTCTCTAGCTTTGCCAACTTACTGCTTTTCTTTTTTATCACGTTTTTCGAACCACTTTTTGCAGGTTCTTTCACATTTTTCTGACCACTTTTTGGAACTGGATTAAATGAATTACTTAAATCCTTAACTATCATTTACCCCACTCCTCTTTTAATCTACTTATCTCGGCTGGAGTAAGTGTTTCTATCCCTAATTGCTTTGCTTCTTGAACTATACCGTCTATAAGTATCGACATTTGCTTTGTATTCATTTCTGATGAGCCCATATATATTTTATAGTGTTGAAACTTTTTGCCGTTTAAAATCGATTCTCCAGCTTCTGAGTAGTATTTAAAATATTTGCTAACATCTATTTCTGCTAATACACTTACCATTTGACTTTGTCCATATGCTTTTAGCATTTCTAAATAGACTTCTTCTTTGCTTAATCTCAATACATTTGCTATTTCTGTGATAAGTTTCCAAGCATAATTATTAGAGTTTAAGCTTCGTTTTTCTTTGTATTCTTTAACTTCATATTTCTTTGTTTTGTCCTGATTAAATAAGTACTGTATTATTTCTTCTATTGTGCCTACCATTTGACCACCTACTTGCCTGCTATCTTTTGAAATTCGCGTACTATTGGCATATAATCTTGATTTTTTATTTCTGCTGTACTTTGATAACCGTATTTTTGCAATATTTCATAAACCGTATCATCTCCTATGTTGTTGTGCTCTATTGCCATCTCTATTCCTGCCTTTAGCTTTTCACTAATAGGCTTTTTTTGTTCTGTATCTACTTCTTTTGCTATCTTGCTATCTGTTTCTGCAGAAGATATTTTGTCCGGATCTTCTCCCGTTGGTATAGCAAATGTTCTTAATAACATATACTTATATGCGTATGTCATTGCTTTTCCTACTGCTTTATCTTGTGTATCTACTCCTGAACCATTACTCTCTACTTCTATGTAATCATCTTTATCTTCTATGTTTTGAATACGGTATCTTGTATGTACATCTGCTCTTTGATTTACTGACTTTTCTGTTCTAATTAGCTCTGTTACTGTGCTTTCTTGCATAACTGGTAATATAACTATCCCTTGTTTGACTAATTCTTTTCTTACTGCCGTTGTAACCTTTTCTTCTGATATTGCCTTATATTTTGTTGTTCCAAATTCTACTTTGTCATCTTTGGTAAGATATTCAATGCTTGTCATTACATTATTAATTTTCTGATATATATTTTCCATCTAGAATTGACTCCTTTCGTATTGATATTCCATTTCTCTTTCTTCTCTGTCATACTCTTCTCGTAAGCCTTTTGATACTTCTTCTAATTCGTTCTCTGCTTGCCACTTGATTTCTCTTAATTGGTCTATGTAGTCTCTATCTGTTATCTCATCTATAAGTGAATCTAGTGAAGTGATAATATTATCTAGTTCATCATATCTATCTTGTAAATCCATTTGACATTCCTTTCCCTTTCGTGGTATAATAAACACGAAAGAACTTATATAATTTCTTTTGTTTTTAGAAGTTAGTTTCTGATTTGCCGTTTGTAACTAGCTTCTTTTTTTGTGCTGATAAATTGTTAAATAAAAATTCAACATTGTTTTCTAAGTCTGTTATTCTGTTTTTTTGTCTTAAATTAGTTTTCATTTGATTTTCTATAAACTTGTCTCTATTTTTTCTTAGCTTTATTTGAGTTGCTAGGTCTTCTTGTAGTTCGTTTATTCTATTTGTTGCAACCAATGACATTAGCAAAACTCCTGATGTTCCTCCAACAAGTACTCCTATAAAAAATGCTCCCATTCTTATTCCTCCTTCCTAATTAAATTTATTTATCTAGCCATAAAACCTAGAAAAATACCTACATAAAATCCTACTACAGCTATTGTTTCAAGTGTCTCTATAATCCCTTTTCTGTATGCTTGTTTTTCTTTTTTACTCATTTGTAATCATCTCCTTTTCTAATATTGTTCTTGCTATTTCTTTAAGAACTATTTGCTTGTCCTCTTCGTTTAGCCCTAAATCATATAAAAGAACTGCTCTTTTATCTGCTAATTGTTTTACTCCAACACCTTTTATTCTTGGAAATCCTTTTGCATTAAATATCTTTCTTGCTTTACTCTCTCCACAACCTCTCCAGTCTGCATAGTCAAAAGGTGTTATTGTATCCGGCAAATCCTGATATGTTATAGTTGATTTCTTCTCTTTCATCTAGACCACCTCTTTAAGAAATTTGTTTACAAAATATACTTGTCCTTTTCCAGATACTTTTGGTGTTTTATTTACTGTAATATGCCCATCGCTGTGCGTTATACTTGTTTCTTTTATTTCAAATAGTCCTAGTTCCATACTTCTTTGAGTTGGCATATTATAATCAGTTCCTTTTCTGCTTATTAAATATCCTTCTTGTCTTAATCTTTCAAATAATCTGTTTTGTCCTATGTCATATCCATTTTGCTTTAATATCTTAGCTAACTCACCTATTAAGATAGTAGTCTTACTTGTTTCTACAGAATTAGCAAATAGTACTTTTGGTTTTTGTTCTTCTAATTGCTTTTCTCTTTCTTCAAGTTTTCTAGTTGCTACTAATAGTGCTTTTTGAATTAGTTCCTCCTCGCTTAAGGTTTCTTGTCCTACTATATAGCCTCCATTTTTTCTTATACTTGGTAATACTTCATTTGTTACCCATTCTGTAAATTGCTCAGCCTCTGGCTTTCTACTTTGGAATATAACTCTATATAAGTTGCTTTCGTTTATGAATGTTGCTTGTTGTTTTCTTCCTAAGTTGTCGATGATGTCGGTAGTAACGACCCCATCTTGATTTAATCTTGTTTTACAATCTCTTGGATTTTTAATTTCTAATATTCTACATACATCTGCTAAACATATATATGGAATATTATTAATTTCTTTTGTTCTCATTTCTCCAAATTCTTTGCTTTTAAATATTTGTAAATTATTCATTTTCTTTTACCTCCCTTTGTTTGCTAATTGTGAACTTTTAAGTTAAAAAAATTTCATCGGTATCTGCCATTGGAAAACATTGTTTGAAGTCTTTTATTTTTTGTATGCTTGGATTTTTTGCTCCACACTCTATTTGCTTATAAAAAGATAGCGTTATTCCCCATGTTTTAGCCATCTCTTCTTGTGTCATATTTATTGAAAGTCTATATTTTTTTAGTTTTTCTCTTGCCATTATTTGACCTCCTTTCTCTAAGTTCACTCATAGTATAATACGCTTTAAGTGAACTGTCAATACTTTTTCTAAAACTTTTTTAAAATTTTTTAAAAAATCCCTAAACCCCTTGTCTCTCTAAGTAAACTTTTTTTGTGTTTTTCTTGCATAGTACACTCTTAGTGTGCTATAATATATTTATATAATAGTTGGAGGACATACTTATGAATAGAATAAAAATGTTAAGAGAAGAAAAGGGAATGACTCAGCAAGAATTAGCTGATAAAATAGGTGGAGCTAAAAGTACTATTGCAATGTATGAAAAAGGTGATAGAAAGCCAAGTCTAGAAGTTCTTGTAAAATTGTCTCAAATATTTGATTGTACTATGGATTATTTAATGGGAAAAAGTGAAATGAGAAATAGAGTAGAGCTAGATGTACCTAAGATGTTGCTAGGATATAAAGACTATATTAAACAATCCAATATGCCATATTTAGATTATAATATACTAACTGATGATGAAAAAAATATATTATTTGAAATGTTTACTGATTTTGCCAGTAAAGTGAATGGCAAAGTAAATGTAAATCCACTTTCCTATTACAAAAATCAAGTTTCAGATGATTTTCATTGGAAAAATATTTTAGGTATTTATCTAATTTATACAAAGTATGTTTATGATGCTTTTTCAGAGATTAATGAAAAAATCTCAAGCACATCTATTTTTGATGACGAGAATATTAGTGATAAAATATATCAAGAAAATTCTAAAATATATATGTGCCCTGTTTACGGACAAATAAGTGCAGGTGTCCCTAACTGGGCAGAAGAATGTATAGAGGGCAGACTCCCTATTGACCCTTCGCTAATGGACATAGTAGACCCAGAAGAATGCTTTTTTCTTCGTGTTAATGGAGAAAGTATGAATAAAGTTATTCAAAATGGTGCTTATGCTCTTATTCGCAAAACTGACTGGGTAGAGAATGGAGAAATTGCAGTAGTCCTAGTAAATGGCTTTGATGCTACTCTTAAGAAATTTAATAAGCAAGGCGACTTAATTGTTCTAGAGCCTATGTCTGATGATAGTAGCTTCCAAGTACAAGTATATGATAAAAATACATCTATTAAAGTCATAGGTAAATATATAGGGAAATTTGAAATGAAATAAATCACTAAAGATAAGTAGAAATACTTATCTTGTTTTATAGGAGGAGTTATGGCTAAACGTGGAAACGGAGAAGGTACAATATATTATTCTGAAAAACTAAATAAATGGGTTGGACAATTTACTGTTGGAAGAAAAGCAAACGGTAAATTAAATAGACAGTCTGTATATGGGAATACTCGTAAGGAAGTCAAAGAAAAGATTACCCAGAAACTTGCAGAAGTACAAAATAAGACTTTTATAGATAAAAATGATATTACTATTGAAATGTTAGGGCAACAAATTATTGATAATAAATTTAATGCAAATATAATTACTGAATCAACATACAGTAGAGCTATGGGAACTTTTAATCACATAAAGAATAGTGATATTGCTGATATAGAAATACAAAAAATTTCTTCTATGGACTTGCAGGATTTTATTAATGGTAAAAAAGAATTATCAAACTCATACATAAACAAAATATATCAGATGCTAAATAACATATTTACAGAAGCAATTAAGAGAGATATTATTGTAAAAAATCCACTTATAAATGTTATTAAACCGAAATCAGATAGACAAGACAAAGAAGTGGAAGCTTTAACTATAGAAGAGCAGAAAGCATTTGTAAAACAATTAGAAAATGAGCAATATAAAAATATATTTTTAATAGCATTACATACAGGAATGAGAATTGGAGAAATTCTAGCTCTGCAACCAGAAGACATTGACTTTAAAAATAAAACAATAAATATAGATAATACTTTAACTAAAAATAAGTTAGGCAAAATTAAAGTTGGACAAACAACAAAAACATATAATTCAAATCGTCAAATTCCTATTACATCTATTTTAGAGCCTATTTTAAGGGACAGTATTGCAAACTATATTCCTAACAAAAATAATCTCTTATTCTGTCATTCTAACGGAGGTGTTATAGCACATAATACAATAAACACTCAATTTAAAAAGATATGTAAAAATGCAGATATAAAAGTTATAACTGTAAAAAAGAAAAAAGGTAAAGACTTAAATGGAAAAGATATTATTGTTAATTTAAAAACAAGTACTGTTAATACTCATATGCTAAGACATACTTACGCAACACGTTGTATTGAAGCTGGAGTGCCCGCTCCTGTTCTTCAAAAATTATTAGGGCATAAAGATATTTCTATTACTTTAAATACTTATACTACTGTTTTTAATAAGTTTAAAGAAGATGCATTAAACAATTACATTAAATATATAGAAAATATCTAGTTGCATTAAAATTGCATTATTTTGATAAATAAAAAACTCTGTATTCTATATTTTTCAATAGATACAGAGTTTTCTTAAAATGGTCGAGGTGGACTACAAGCAACTTTTTATATTTTCTCTTTGTTTTTTATAATTTCTTATAATCTACTATTTTCAATGCTTTTAGAGGTTCTTAACATACCCCACTTTTTATAGTTTCTCATTTTTTTTTATAACTTTTCTTTGGCGTTGCATTAAAAATTGCATTAAAATCTTTAAATCTTTTGACTAAAATAATCATTACTTTTCCACATTTTGTTCTTAACATGTTGACAATAAAAAAGAGCCCGAAGGCTCAATGTCATATGACGAATAAAGGATATATTTACTATATAGTAAATATTTATATTTGTCAACCTCTAATTTCATCATTTAGTTTGCTAAAGTTTTTCCCACTTAATCTAGTTAAACTTTTAGCTGACAAATAACCATATTCTTTCGCTATTCTATTCCATTCTTTTACTGATAACTTGCAGTCATATTCCTTTAGTGCTTGTATGCTTCTTTCGTAATCGTTCATAACAACCACCTCTATTACAGTATAGCAGGTTTTATGTGGATTGTATCGTGAAATTTGTCGAATGAAAAAGAGCAGTACAACTTAATGCACTGCTCTTTGCTTTAAAATAATTTATTCCATGTTAGAGGTCCTACAATTCCGTCTTGGCTTAAGCCATTATCTTTCTGGAATCTCTTTACTGCTTCTAATGTTCCATTTCCAAATATGGAATCTGCTCCACAATTGCCACAAGAATATCCTATGTCAATTAATCTTGTTTGTACTTTTCTTACATCCTCACTTTGTTGTCCTTTTTTGATTAGATATCCTGGATAAAGAGCTTTTATCTCTGGTCTTGAAAAATCACTGTTTAAAACTCCCCAAGTGTATTTTCCTATAATTCCATCTTGAGCAAGTCCAGAATCTTTTTGTAATTGTTTTACTGCTTGTTCTGTTTCATTCCCAAAAGAACCATCTACACCAAATTTAGGAAGCTTATAACCTTTTTGTATTAATTTTTCTTGTGCTAGACGAACGAGGTTGCCCGTAGAGCCTTTTTTAATTAATGAATATGTAATTTGTTGTTCTTGATTGTTTTGTCCTTGATTTGCTTCTTGTATCTCTTTATATTTTGGTCTAGCATAGCCTTTTATGTATTTACTTGTTTTTAAGTATGTTTTCTTTGCTACTTGTCCACCATTTACTATTAGCTCTGCTTTATTAGATGTATTTCCTTCTATTGTGTATATTCTTTCATTGTCTACTTTTTCTATAATTCCTATGTGATCACAATTCCCAAAGAAAACTAAGTCGCCTCTTTGTGGTTCGATTACTATTTGTCCTGCAGATTTAAACCAGTTCCAGTCTTGAGTGCATCCTGCAGACCAACCAATCAATAGTTCTCTTGCTCTTTCTAGCCCTAATGTTTTATAGAATAACCAGTCAATGAATACATTGCACCAGGCATAACCTTGTTTTGGTCCATTATAAACCTTTAACGCATCCATCTCTTCTGCATACATAGTATAGTTTTTATCTCCAGCATTTGCTGTTTTTTCTCCTAGTTGCTCTCTGCTCGCTTTTTCTAAGTAGCCTACTTCTTGATTTGCTAGTTCTAGGATTTTATCTATTTCTTGCATAACTATTTTTCCTCCTTATTATAAGTTGCAGTCGATAACCCAATTATTGCTCCTATAAATACTCCTAGAGCATTAATGGTAACTACTACTTGTTCTACATAAGGAAGCTCCCAAGTCTTACCTACTATTCCATAAAAAGTAGCTAATGCTGGTAGCAACAACAAAGCTACCCATTTTAAAACATCATAAACTTTGTTATTTAATTTCATAATATACCTCCTAATCATGAGATTTTTTTATAATATATTCTTCTATGTCCTTTATGCCTTGAGAGACAGGACCATTACAGCCCTGTTCCTTTAATCCTTTTAGACACGCAAGTTGCCCTTTAAGTAAAATTAGTCTTTCCTCTTTACTATCTTGTACTTCACTTTTGAGACGCTCCATTTCGTCTTTTAATAATTCTATTTCATGTGAGTTATTATCAATTTTGTCTAAAGCAACTTTCTTTATAAATTTATAAATACTAAAAAAGAAGCCTGCTAGAATTGATAAAGTTCCAACAGCTCCTGCTATTTGACCAATTGTAATATTCTCCATTACTCTTCCTCGCTTTCTGAGGTCTCCTCTATCTGTTCAGTACTGTCCACTTCTGTATCAAGCTGTTCAGGTTCTACTGGCTCTTCTTTTTTATATGCTTCTTCTATTTCCATTAAGTCTTCTTCTGTTAATACTCTTTTAGAATACCAATTTAAAGCATACTCTCTTACTTCCCATTCAGGTACAGATGAAGTTGCTATCATTTTTCTTATTGTTTTCATTACAAAATTTCTTAAAAATTCATTCATTTTATATTCCTCCTTGTGCAACTATTGCGTTGCTTAAATTATCTATTATCGTTTCAAGGTCTTTCCTATATGTAACATCTAAATTAGCTTCACTTGTTATGTGTGTTGTGCCTTTGTAACTAATTAGCTTGTCTATTTGTGCTTTTGCTGTTTTTTGGGCTTCTGTAAATGAGATTTCGATTGGCGTTTCTAGTTCATATTCGACTATTACTGGTGTTCCGTTAGCGTATTGTTCAGCTAGCCAAGCTTTAAATTCTAAAACAGTCAAAGCTCCATCATAATATATATAAATATTTTTAATTCCACCATAAGAGAAAGTAATTCCATTTGTACTTGTAAGAGCTTGTACTTTAAAATGTGAGCATAATCCCTCGTTCAAATTTAATTTTAAATCGTTTACAGTAATGTAAAATCTTGATACAATTGTCATTTTCCAATTTTCAGTACCATCAAAAACTATCGTCTTTCTCTTCTGCACTATCTTATCGCTAATAACATCTGTTAAATGTAGTCTTTGTCCTTCTTCTAGTGGGAAGATGGCTGTTTGTTCTTCGTGTTCAATAAAGTCTGTAGTAGTTGAACCTTGTTCTAGCATAGGATATACAGTTAAATCATAATTTGTTCCTTCTGTTACAAACAATAACATTCGTATTTTAACATATTTTTCTGTTAAAGTTTTAGTTGTTGATTTAGTACCACTTGAAATAGTTATATTTTCTCCTTGTGTGCCATCTTCTAATATACCAAATAATCTTAAATTTACTGGTAAGCTTTCTTTAATCGAAAATGTATAAGTGCCTGGTAGTAAATTTATTGGCTCATCATAGTAAATATAAGCATAAGTTCTTGTTGTTGTTCCTGTAACTTTCAACCCACCATCACTTAATTTTGTAGTTGTTAAACCTCTATCGCTAAAAATATCAGTACCAAGTTTTAGTATATTCTTATTCTCTACCTTAACCTCTACATTACCTGTTACATTTTGAATAGGACATTCGTAGTCTGGGTTTGGGGCTGGTTGTGCGCCTGTGTATGGTTCGTAGCTATCTGTTGTACTGCTATCTCTTAACATTATTTCATCGTAAGTGCAAGTTGATAAGTCTGCTGAACTTGCAGAAGGTCTATATAATTGAATATATACATTTTCTGCTTCTTTAATTGCATTTATTTGTTCTTCAGTTAAAGTTATTGAAACATTAAACTTTTGATTTGCTACCATGTTAAATGTCGCTAAAGTATAAGTAACGTTTCCAAATTTTAAATATACAGTCATATTGTTGACAGAAACATTAGTTATACCACTTATAATCATTGATGACACAACTTTTTTCTCATTTATATAAAAGTTTAGTGTTGAAGCTCCTCTATAATATAATGATTTTACTATATTCTTCCCCGTATAGCTCTCCTGCTCACTTTTCCCTCCAAGCACCATCTTCTTAAACTTATACCTTGCACTATCACTTAGGGTTATATCACTACCACTTGCATCTCCTGTTGGGATTATATCTGTTGCCATTTCTAAGTCTGTTTCTAGCTCTGTTATCTTTTCGTTTAATTCTGCTACTTCGGTATCGTGTTTTGTTTCTAGGGCTTCTATGTTGTCTGTGTTTTCTTGTATATTTTCGTTTTGTGTAGTTTGCTCGGCTTGTATTGTTTCTATTTTCTGATTTGTTTCTTCTACAAATTCATCTACAAGTCCTCTGTCATGCTCTATTACGTCATCAATACTTTCAGCCATTTTTTTCATGTCATCTGGTATGTCTGCAACTTCATCGTAATCTGCTGGATAATAAATTCCTTTTTCTGTTGTTGCCATTATCATTCTCCTTTCAACTGGCTATACTGATAATCTTCAATAGTTGTATAAGTTAATCTGTCTTTAACTTCTCTATAAGTTGCATATCGTATAGCTTTTATTTTTAATTTAAAATTAGAGCCTGTCTCTATTCGAGATGGCTCTAATATCTTTTCTGTTATTTTTTGCATATTAAATCACCTATTTTTTCATTATAGATATTTCAATTACTTTCCCAGTAACATCTGATTCAGAATCTAAATAATTAATATAAATATTGTCGTCATTTAATTGTACATACTGTATCTTATTTATGGCGTTAAAGTTGTAATTATTATTACTTTTCGGAACTGCACTAACTACTACTGTATTGTTTTTGTTGAACCCTGTTGGATATGAAATATTAGCAACACCTGAGTGAGGACTTAATGGTGTGCTTAGAGTAGCTTCTACGGTTGCAAAATCGCTTCTTAATGCAACTCCTTCTTGTGTCTTTACTCCCTCTAATTCATTCTGAAGTTGGCTTAATACTGTTTCATAATCGTTTGTTATTTTACTGTAAATACTTGCAAAATCTAAGAATGTTCTTCTATCTTGGAAATTAGTTATTCCATTTACTGAAGTTCTAAATCTTGCTAATTCATATTGATATACTCCAGCATTGTTTTTTACAATATTGTCTTGTGTTAAATTTGGATAGCCACTTGTGCTTTTTATAATCTTATATGTCCCTTGATTAAAATTACTAGCTGTATTTACCTTATCTAAGTCTATCTCTATTACTAATTTGCAATATGCTTCATCTGTTCCTGTAACTTCTGTGTTATACGATTCCTCTTCTAAAAATCTTCCTTGAATGCAAACAGCACCACTATAGACTGTAACTGTATTATTTGTATGGCTGATAGCCATTTCTTCCTTGTAATTGCTTGAAACTCCATTAGTCCCATTTAAAAAAGTGTTGACAAATAAAGCAAATATCTGATTTTCAAATATTTGCTCTTTAAACCCTTGTCCTTTTAACATCTTAATTTCTCCTTTCTTTTAATAATTTATCTATAAATTTAATTCTTATATTTCCACAAACATATTCATAGAATTTTTTAGGTGTTATCTTAATTGCTGATATATAAGAATTGTAAATAATAGATTCTTTAGTTTTGATTGTTATTGGTGTGCCTACTTTAATGTATCTATCCAATAAATTAAACGTAATATTATGATTATATGAATTTGATTTCATTACATCTAAGGCCTTTTGATTAGCATCTTCATAATTCTCAGTATATACTGTTGTTACATTTCCATCTGCCCTGTCTGGGTCGCTAGCAGTTGTAGTCGTTGTCCTATCAGTTTTTAAATATAGTGTATACACTCCTTTGTTTTCTTGATTATTTTTCTTATCGTATAAAACCATAACTTTTGCCATTACATCTGTTTCAAATACTTCTGTATAATTGGATATAGCTTGTGCTTTTGTATCTATCAATTCTTTGTCATATGTTTTATTTTCTATCGTCATAACTAATTGTTTATTTACAATAGAAAAACTGTACACAATGTCATAATTTTGTGTACAGTTCGTCATATATGTATGAAAGTTATATATTCCATTTTCTACATTAGTTACACTAGTTTGTTTAGGCGTATGAGTTAATACATTAACTTTAAGCCATTTAATATTCATAAATGTATCTGAATTTTCTGTAAAGAATGTTTTTATAGTTAAACTGATAAAATCCTCTATTCCAGTTTCTTTTATCACGTTTTCATTTAATAATCTTATTTCTCTATCAAACATATTAGTTAAATACTTAAAAATATATTTATATAGATTTTGTTCGCTCTCATTTTGAATTTCATCAATGATTCCCCAATATATGTCTTCGTTGTTTTTCTTTATCATTACAAAGTCTTTCGATTTTGCTGTTGTTTTCTTAAGCACATTTACAAAACTTTTTGCATTTGTTTCTTCATCTATATTAAATTCATAGTCTGCAATCTCTACTATATCTTTAATCTCTAGTGTTGAGCCACTTTTATAATCAAATATCCACATAAATACTTTATTAGTGTCTATTTTTATTTGCTCTTTAGCCCATATTTGAATTGGTATACTATCTTCGTACTTTTCTCCCCAAAAATCTGTGAAGCTTATTTCTGCTGGGTATATGCCTCCAACTAAGGGTGCTTGTAAGTCTACCTCATAATATCCTGTTTGTTCATTGTATTTTGCTCTGTAATTTTGTCCGTTATATTTTATTGTCATTTCATTCATACTAGCACCTCCTAAACAGCTTTATAGTAAGCTAGTATCGTTATTTGTGCATTTAATACATCATTATCTGCTAAAAGCCTTAATTCACAGCTTCTATTTTTAGGGAGCCTTATTACATTGTCATTTGCTGGATCAACTACCCAATCTTTAAATAAATCTTCTAATGTTCCGTCTGTTTTCTGTTTTCTTATATAAAATGAATCTTCTTTTGTGCAGTATAATAATTTTTCATATTCTTGTATTTCAACATTGAAAGGTACAGTTTGATATAATTGTCCTTCTACATATAATTCTATTCTGGGATTTATTAAATGTCCTTGCATTTCTACTAGAATTGGTGCTTCTACATGGCCTTTATTTATGTAGGATAAACTTCTTGAATTGTAGTCTGTGAATCTGCTGTCCCACCTAAAGTCCCAACGAATTTCGTTTTCTTGTGGTTCTATTGTATAGATTACAGTATTTTCTTCATACCATAAAGAAAGACAATCAAAAACGATTGTCTCACTCATTACAGCATTGGGCTGTATCTCTGTTTTACTTAGGTTTTGTATCTGAATATCTTTAAAATATTCTTTTACTCCATCTGTTAAAGGAACTTTGTAAGACAATTTTAAACTTTCTGACTGCTCTATAAAATCTACTAGAGCTTTATAATTATCATAGTTTAAGAAATTTACTTGTCCTGTAACTTGTCCTTGTTCCATTCTTCTTAGGTTTGTTATAAATGTGTTTCCAAGTTGTTCATATTCAGTATCGTAAGAATATCCAAGTCCAGATGGTTCTGTAAGTAAACAATAATTCCTGATATTCATTAAAGAATATTCTTGTCCTTTATCATTTATAAGTTTAAATTCTCTTACCACAATTTATTCTCCCTCCCTTAATAAAAACACTTTAAAAGACGGCCAAATGACTATCCTTTAATCTATCTTTATAGGTAACAAAAGCACCAGTTTTAACTGATGCTTAATTTGTTATTTTTTTTATATTTAATTTGTGTAATCAACACTTGATTGTCAGTGCTTATTCTTCTAAATGGTCTATTGCATATTGTGCTTCCGAAGTTGTAAACTTCTCTCCATAATCTGATATTAATTGGTCATATATAGCCTTTTTAGACATATTCATGCTTTTTTGATAAGTTTTAGCCTTTTCTAATGCATTTAAATTCCAATCTATAGTTAGGTTGTCTATTGCATACTGTGCTGATTCTTTATCAAATTTTTCTCCATATTCTGATGTTAGTTGGTCGTAGATTCCTTGTTTTGACATATGCAAGGTTTTAGCATATGTTTCTGCTTTTTTTAAAGCATTTTTTTGTTCAGTAGTAGGTTCCTTCCCTAGTGAAAAAGTAACCTTAATTTTATCTCCTTCATGAATAATTTGGTTAGCTTCGATACTTTGGCTAATAAAATTACCTTTTGCAATTGTATCAGAGTATTCGTCATAAATATTCCCATTTATCTTATTAAGATTAAACCACGATTTTATATCTTCCTTTGACATCGTACTAAAATCTACAACCGTAACTTCTGATTTAACATTTTTTATTTTAGGTTCACTTGTAACTGTGTTGTTTGAACTAACTTCTTTCATTGTATTTTCGTTTTCAGATGAACCTATTCCTATGAGTATTACTACTGCCGCAACAATAGCCCAAAACCACCACTTTTTATAAATAGGCTTCCCCTTTTCTTCATTTGGCATACCATATCCCTCCTTCTATTTTTATAGAAGAAATTATATTACAATATTCGCTAAAATACAACTGTTAATTTTTACTTTTTAATGACATTTTTCGACAAATTTTGACTTTAATATGCCATTCCGTATCGTCTATCAATGTAGTTAAATGCTCTGTCTAATTCCGCTTCTGTCATTTTTTGTGGATAGAAATTTACTACTACACTTCTTGTTCCTCCGGCCTGTCTCATTGCTTCTGCCATGTATTTAGTTAGAGTTCTGTCAAGTGGGATAACTGCTTCTGCTGATTTCCCTTCGCCTATCATTGCCAATGTTGCTTCATCAACTATTCCACCTTTTGCAAGTTTTGGTATCATTGGAATATTTATTCCTTTTCCTCCAACTCCAGGAACCCAATCTGGAACTTTTACTTTATTAATTCCGCTTATAAACTTATTAATTCCTGATATAATCCAATTTATTGGTGCTTTAAATAAGGCTTTTAATCCTTCAAATACACTTCCAAATATATTCCTTACTCCTTCCCAGGCTTTGCTCCAATCTTTTGAAAATACTCCTGAGATAAACTGAATTAATCCTTTTAATACTCCTGTTATTCCTTTTATTATAATTGCCACTTTATCAAAAACTGCTGCTATAATTTTTCCTGCTGTAACAAAAACAGCTTCTATTATTGGGCTAAATTTTTCCCATAAGTAACTAGCAAGTGGCTTTATAATTCCATTCCATAACTCACTTAAAATAGCCTTTATATTATTTATAGTAGGTTTTATATATTCATTGTATGTTCTAATTATTGATTTGCCTATTTCCTTTATTGAATTTCTAAATGTTTCACTCTTTTTCCATAATAAAACAAAAGCTCCCGTTGCTGCAACTACTGCTCCAATAACTAATCCTATAGGTCCTGTTAGCACTGTTAGAGCTCCACCTAATGCTCCTGTACCTGTAGTCAATCCTGCAATTAATGAAGAAACATGCGAAAGCACCCCTGCTATCGTTCCTCCAATACTTATAAGTTTCCCAACAATCAATAATACTGGTCCAATAGCTGCAATCACAAGTCCGATTTTAGTTATCAAATTTTTTTGTTCATCATCTAAACCTTTGAACCAATTAATTACTCCTTGCAATTTTTCTGTTATAGTTTTTATTATTGGCATTAAGCTTTGACTTAACTCTCCTATTAGGTCTTGAAATGTTTTCTTTAATTTGCTTACTTGTCCATTTAATGTTTCTGTCATTTTAGATTGTCCAGCATAATACTTTCCACCTTCGCTAGAAGCTTTTATAAAAGCTTTTGAAAGTTCTTCATAAGTAATATCCATCTTTTTTAGCTCATCAACATTTTTGCCTGTTGTTTCTGCTAAAATACCATACACATCTATACCTGCATAAGCAAACTGTCTAATATCCATAGAAGTTGCTTTCCCTGCATTTTTTATCTGTTGTAGGTTAGATGCCATACGATTTAACTCATCATTTCCTCCACCTGTTAGAGCTATTGCATCAGCTAAAGCTGCTATAGTTTTTCTTGAATCATCAGCACTTTCTCCTGTTGTTATTAAATATTGATTAGCTTTTATTAAATCTTTAGTGTCAAATGGAGAAGTTTCAGATTGTTTTTTAATCTCATTTACTGCCTTTGTTGCTTTTTCTGCTGTCCCTAAAAATGTTTCAAATGCTTTTGTAGTTGTTTCTATATCTGCATTATACTTAACTCCTGCTCCAAATAAACCTGCAACTGCTACACTTAATACACTAACTTTCTTACCAATTTCTGTTACAGTATCTCCATAACTTTTCATTTTTGAACTCAATTCACTCAAGTTCCTACTTGCTTGCGTCCATTTTGATGCCTCTAAGTTTAAGTTTTTAACATCTTTTTCTGTCTTTATTATTTCTCTTTGTAAATTACGATATTGAGGCGAATTTAAGTCCCCTCCAGACTCTATAAATCTTCTTTGTGCTTCTTTTAAATTTTCTAATTTCTTTGTTGTTTGTTCTATATTCTGTCTTAAGACTGTTTGCTTTTGTGCTAAAAGTTCTGTGTTCTTTGGGTCTAATTTCAGCAAAGAGTTAATTCCTCGAAGCTCTTTGCTCAAACTAGCTGTCTTTGAATTAACATCTTTTAAAGCTTTTTGCAATCCAGAGGTATCTCCTCCTATTTCAACGATTATTCCCTTAATGTTTCCAGCCATTGTTACCTCCTTCCAGCTAATCTATCCCAATCAGCCTGTGTAGCTCTTCTATTGTTCTCTTTTTTGTCTTTATCAGCAAAACAAAGCATTATCTTAGCAACGTCTTTATATTGAAGTGTTTTTAGATCCTCTAGTCGAAGCCCTATTTTTAAACAATTCGCTATAAACTGATGCTCTTCTAATGCTTTGTCTTCACTTTTGTTTTTAGGTAATTTTTGTAGTTCATCAATTAATTCATCATCAGCAAAAGGAGTTTACGGCAAGTTCCGTTACCTCACTAATCCAACTTGCTGATAAATCTATTTTTGTTATTCCTTTTAGCCATTCTTCAAAACTTCCTATTTTATTATTTGCTGTGTAAATCAATATGTAAGCCATTCTCTCTATAACGTCGATAAAATCATCTAAGTTTTCCATCATTATTAAGTTTATTTGAGCTTCTTGCTCCTCTTCTGGTAAATTTGCAAGTTCTTTTCTAGCTTTTTCTTGTTTAACCGAGAAATCATTTAATGTTTTTATATCTGCAAAAATACCTCTCCCAAAAATAGTTTTGTATTGAAATCTTGTAAAAGCATTACAGTCTATTTCATATTCTTTATCGCAAATTGTTATTGTTTTCATAAATTACCTCCTAAACTGTTTTTTCATGTACTGAATTGAACCATGCATCATAAATTGTTTTATTTTCTGTCGTTTCATCTATATAGCAT
>Ga0326512_10000420_pt1 | contig 37156 bp, 64 predicted proteins | sample 1_2617_0518_D_FD_203652 | JGI IMG/M metagenome (GOLD analysis project Ga0326512, IMG submission 203652) | Bovine rumen microbial communities from UC Davis, California, United States - 1_2617_0518 | ecosystem: Host-associated > Mammals > Digestive system > Stomach > Rumen | place: USA... | reverse complement strand
TTCGAAGGGTTTCAGGATTTACCCAAAACTTTTTGGCGGGGGCTATCTATCTAAATTATATTTGTCTACAAGACTAATAATTGTATCAATTGTATCCTTATCGAAGCGAATACTGTTTCTGCTACATCTCATATCTATTATTTTATACATATCAGTCTCTGTTAGCTTGTCTTTTAGTTCTTGCATAGTACGTTTTTTACCACAACAAGTTCTAAGAACTGCGTGCATCATTCCATCATAATAGTTCTTTAGTAATAACTTAAAGTACTTAGTAAGTTCAACTTCAAAGTAGTTCTTATCATCTTTATCTAATAGCTCTATTAAGTATGATACTTTATATTCTTTATCCCAAATTAAAAAAGAAACATCTTTCAATGTTTCCGCTTCTTCATTTATTTCATTTGTATCTACTTCTGCTTCTATCTCGTTTGCTTTTACTTCTGCTTCTTTTATCTCTTCTTCAATCTTTTTCTTCCTTGCCATCTACCATCTCTCCTCGTTAACAAACTTCTTTTTACTCTTTATCTTAAAACCTTTATTATCTAATAAATTATGATGATGAATACATACTGTCTCTAAATTAGATTCAACATAAGCAAGTTCTGGAAATTGTTCTAGCTCTTTTATGTGATGTATGTCTAACTTCTTTCCGTGTTCTTTAATAGTAAGCCTACCTTCTTTTTTACATTCTTGACATTCGTAGTTATCTCTTTCTAAAATTCTTTTACTTAGATTTCTCCAAAAAGAATCATCATAGAATTTCTTTTTTTCACCATTTAAAATTAATAATCTAATTTGCTCTACTGTGTACATCTTCCACCTTCGTAAACATTGAAGCCCTATAATAGCCTTCTATTCCTTTAAATTTTAGCTTATCCATATAAAAAGAATCACATGGACATTTTATAATGCTTTCTATTGTCAAACGTTTGTTTTTGAATAATTCCGCATAATTTAAAATCTTTGCTATATTATATTCATGCCCCGTAAAGATTACTTCGTCACCTACGTTCATTCTTTAATCTCCTCAACAAAAGCAACATTATATTTGTTTTCTGTTAACTCTTTAAATCTCTTTTTAGTCATTGTAAACTCTTCGCCTTCTTTAGGTATTCGTTTTAATATCTTATCTCTTTTATTTAACTTTTCATATTTATCGGTCGCTCTTACTTTCATCTCTCTCCTCCTCAAACTCCACGCACTTTATTTTTCCGTCAATAGTCTGATGCAATTCGCATAAATCTGTTTTCTTATTTTTGCATTTCTTACAGTTCTGATAATATAGTTTTTTTCTATATTCTTGGTCTATTTCATCTGCAATACTCATAGAATTTTCCTCCTTTGTAAAAATTAATGGTCTCGCTAGAAAAGACCTGGAGAATTAAATGAAAAACAAAAGCTCTATTATTAACTCTAGCAATTAATAATTACAAAAAATAGCCCAACGAAAATCACTTTCGTCAAGCTATCTTTTTTAACTATATTTATAATACCACTAAAAAATAATTCTATTTCCGCACTTTTTTCGCACCTATTTTAAATTTCTCCATATTCAATCGCAGTATAATATATAGTTTTATTCTTAATATGATAATATGTATCTTTCCCAACGCCCTTATTCATTTGCATAAATACTTGATTGTACCCCTTGAAAAAAATCATCTCTGCTATTTTTCTTTCTTCTGGAATCAATCGATTAAAAGCATTGTCTATCTGCTTAACCTTTTTTTCTGCTATTAAAATTGATCTGGTTGTTAACAAATCAGTTGCTTTTTGTTCTGTAGGATTAGATATTCCATTTCCTTTAGGTTGTCCATCATTTACTTGATTTGTATAATATATATCTTCCTTTAATTCATTTAACAAAACTTTATTGTCTATGTAATTATATAATTCTTTTTCTATATAGCTTTTTATATGAAATGGCACACTGTATTTTTTTCTCAATCTTTAGTACCTCCTAAACAATTTGATTTAAGTCGTAATATGAATAAGTCGTTTTCACTCTTTCGCCTGTAGGATAAACTTTTTCGAATAATGCGTAATTAGGATAAAATTTTATTAATTCATATCCATTTATGTTTTTTCCTACAGCTCTTCTTTTTACATCTTCTATATCTAGTTTTTTATTTTCGTCAAAGAACTTTTTAGTTCTTGTTATTCCTAAAAAACTAGCTCTATTATTCAATCCATTTATAGTTCTTCCTTGCTTAAATTTTCTATTAAATTCAATCATGAAATCTAATGCATCAAAATCATTAAAATTATTAATTATGTAATCATCCATTTCTTTTGTATATTTTGCTCCCATTTATTCCTCCTCAAACATTGCAATTAAACAATCTACATCATTTTTTATTGGTCGTAATTTCTCTAAGCAATAACCTTTGTATGGATTTCCTCTATTTATTTCATCTCTTAAAGCATTTAATTTATCATTTATATTATAAATACAGTCTTTTTGTTTATTTAATTTATACTCATCCATTATTCTTTACCTTCTTTCATCTTATTTAATTTTAACTTTACAAAAACAGTTTCAAAACTGTCCATCTTTGTTTAGAACTGTTCATTTTACTGGCTTTGCTAAGTTGATTGTAAGTTGCTATTATATTTTCTTCCTAATTTGATTTACTGCTTTTACTAATTCGTTGATTTTCTTTGCCATATCAACTTCATCTTCTGTTACTAAATTGTTTATAAATTCACAACCAAATTCTTCTATATCTTCTGTATTATCTTCTAATATTTCAACTTCATCATTTAAGCATTGGATTAAATCTAAATTATATCCTTCATCACTTTGACAAGTTATAAATCCCATTTTTATATTAAAATTATATATTTGTTTCCAATGTTTTATTTTTAAATTTGGTACTTCTTCTCCGTTTGCTATTTTATTTAATAACTCAATTACCTTTATCTTTTTATTCATCTTCTCCTCCTAACTGCTGTATATTACAGCTAAACTAATTACATATATCTACTCCTTTTCTAAAATCTCTTTTAACATCTGTGCTATTTCATCACTTTCGTGTAAAATGTCTCCATAAAGTGTATATGCTGTATAAGGTTTAGCTTCTAATCTTTCTATTATTTCTTCTATTTCTTGTTTTTCTTTCTTTGTCATATCTACTCCTTTTCTAAAAGTGATTGCAAAACATATTTAATTCCAATTTTTGCCCCTAATCTTTCATCCAATGTACTTAACTTTGGAATTTTCATATTATATAATTCCCACTGTTCTACTTCTTCTATTTTTGCTTTTATTTTGTCTTTCCACTTTTTATTACATAATTCATCTGCATCATTTGTTCCTTTTATATAAGCCTTTCTTTCTTTTTGTTCTAATTCTTTTCTTAAAATATAAACTTCATTTAATTGTTTATAAAGCCAAGGATTATTATGTATATATTCTTCTGCATACTTTTTTCTATCTTCCTTTAATTCTTTTATTTCTTCAGATTGTTTTTCAATTAAATTTAAAACTGTTTTTATATAACTATCAATTTCAATATTTGTATATTCTTCTTGTTTCCAATACGTTGTCATATTACTAAAACGATTTAATTCAAGCATTGCTTTCTTTTCTTCATCTAGCATATTTTATACCCTCCATTTCTGCTAGCACTTTCTAATAATCTTTTATTGTCTTTTTTTAGTTCTTCTATTTCTTTAGATTGTTTTTCGATTAGATTTAATATTACATCAACATCTTTTTTATACACTTCAATTTTAAAAAGTTCATAAATATAGTTTCCGTTTTTTAATTCATAATCATAAAAACTTGTATCAGCTTTTAATTGATTTATTGCTTTCTTTTCTTCATCTGACATTGTTTTATTCCTCCTGTGCTAATTTTTCAATCGCTTTAAATTCATCTGTTTCTCTATACATCATTTTTAAAAAGCTGTTCTCTTGTTCTAAACTTTTATTTTTCTCTTTTTCTTTTTCATAAGCTGTTAGTAGAGTTTCTATGGCTTCTTCTAATCCGTCACTATGTTTTATATTAAATAATTTATGTTCCGTTACAAATTTATCTATTGTCTTTATTGCTTCTTCTATATTCATTTACTTACACCTCTTTCCTCTTATATTCTTCCAACTTTCTGTAATCCAATAAATCGCTCTGCTTACTAAATATAGTATCAATGCTCCTAGTGTGCCGATTAGCATTACTTGTGTGATTGGTATTAAATAAAATATTATTTTCAATAAAATCATTTTTCTTCTCCTTTAAAATATTTTTCGATTAGTTCCTTTGTTTTTCTTTTTTCTTCTGCTCGATTAAATTCACTTGGCTTAAAAGTCGCAACTCTCACATCAATGTTTGTAGAATTATCTGGCACTATAACAACTTGGCACTCTTCATATATACTATTATCTTTGCTTTGTTTCCAATTTCTCATCTATCTCATACCTTCACTTTTAAAAATTTTCCTAACTTATCTCTTTTTAGCTTAGGTCTATCGTATCGATATGCATTTAGTTGTACTCCATTCTCTTTTAGAAAATTACTAATTTTATTCTGACCAATTTTTGTAATTGCACTTAATTCTTTTATCGTCTTATTTTCATGTACATAGCCATTAATTAAATATTCTGCATTACTTTTTAATTTTATTTTTGTTCTTTCTTTCATTAATGCTGATAACTCACTGTGCATTTGTTTACAAAAAGATGTTCTCGAATAATGCCTTTTATTTTCTAAATCACTTATCCATTCTAAATTCTCAACGCTGTTATCCTTCTTATTAAGATTTTTGTGATTTACTTGTGGTAGATTATTTCTATTTTCTAGAAATGCTTCCGCAACCAATCTATGTACATAACGGTTTTCTCTTTTTCCATTCTTAGTTAAAAATACTAGTTGATATCCCTTACCATTATCTGTACACTTTATTTCTTTTCCTTTTAGTTTTTGATACCTGTTTCTTGTTCTATCTTTAACTATTCTATCGAGACTTTTAATTTTTCCCGTATTCGATACCTGATATAAACCTTCATATCCGTATAATATCTTTCCATACTTCTTTTACTTTTTTATTTCTACTCATTACTATCATTTCCTTAAATCAAACTTAAATCTCATTTCCATTTCTAAATCGTTCATTTCTTGCATTTTCTTTTTGTACTCGTATCTTAGTTTTATATTATCTACTAGTATTACTACTGATATTATCGTAAATATTAGCAGTATTACTGCATATCCTATAATTTCAATCATCTGTATCATTTGTACTCCTCCTTAATCTTGGCAATCTGGACATATATCAGTCCATTCCCCATCAATTTTCTTACATTTCCAACTATTTTCTTTCTTGTATTTGACTGCATCCATAAAATCATCGAAATATTTCACTTCTTTTCCACAACAGTCACATATTAGTTGATACCTCGAAACTACATAATCTATAGCACAGCCGTTAACATATTTCCCTCGTTTTCTACTTAAATCTTGTATCATCTCTACTCCTCGCTTATCTCATTATTATTCTTTTTATAATAACTTTTTCTGCTCTTGTACATATTTTCAAAGTATTGAATTGGATCCACCAAATCATAACAAATTGGTTTCACCTTATTTTCAAACTTTCTTTCTATTCTACCTATAGCTTGTACAATTGTTGCTTTGTCTCTATGAGGACTAGCTAAAATCAGTCTATCTAATCTAGGTATATCTAACCCTTCTTTAGCTAATCCATACGTAGCAAATAAAACACGTTCTTTTCCATTCCTAACCTCTTGAATAGCTTGTTCCCTCTTATCTTTCTTTGTTTTTCCGTCAATAACATTGCCATAACATAGTTGTCTTTGCAAATAATACATTTGCTCTACTCTATCAGTTAGCACTAAAGTATAATTATCTTTACATTTATATAATAAATCTATTATTAGATTATTTCTTTTTGCATCTTGTGATATTGCCGTAGTTAAATTAGCGTATTTTATTGTGCCATCTACTTCTTGACAATCCTCTGGGATCTCATCAAATTCAGTTTTTGTTTTTATTATTGTTGCAGGTATTATTCTGTCACCTATGACATCTTTTTCTAATTCTGTAATTGTTTTTCCAATTAAACAAAACATTGCTTTTTCTGTACCTTTAGCGTTTCTATAAGGTGTTGCAGTCAATCCATATTTATATCTAGCAACCAATTTATTAATCACTTTATAGAACATTCCAGCTTTTGCAGGAGTTCCACAAACTCTATGGCACTCATCAACAATAATGCAATCCCAAGTATCTGCATAACTCTGTAAATCAATACTCTTTAAGGTTTGTACTGTAGCAAATGTTATATGCGTTCCTATATTGATTCTTCCGTTTGCAATCTTTCCTAATCCTACATTTTCAAAATTGCTTTTAGCTCTATCATAACTTTGGTTTAATAAATCTATCGTATGTGTTATCCATAGAGTTTTTAGTCCTAATTTTGCAATCAGTTCAAGTGCTGTCTGTGTTTTTCCACTTCCAGCAGGCATGACTATTATTCCGTTCTTTTGCAAATATGCTTTATCACAAACTTTTTGCTGATAATCAAATAATCTAATATTGCTTTTATATGTAACATGATTACCTAGAATAATTCTATTTTCAAAATATTCTAAGGAATACATTCTAAACAAATCTGTTAAACACCCAAAAGGTAATACTAATTCATTTCCATCTATCTCATAGAATGCTAAAAATTTAGGTGTTTTATAATTAGAATATCCTAATCTTTCGTTTCGAATATAATCAGGATTTTGCATAACTAACTGTGTTTCAGCATAATTCTTTATTCTCTCATCTGGTTCTACTATTCTTATGTTATTGCTAACTATAATTCTCATTTGTCCTCCTTTTCTAAATCGATACTCTTTTGTGTGAAATCTATATCTTTTAAATTGATTTCGTAAATTATATTGTTATATTTGATTGCTAATATAAAATCTGTGTTTCCACATTTTATATATTTTTTAAATGCTTGCCTTTGATTTTCTTCAATTCTATTAATTGGAAACAAATGTGTATTACAAGTCTTGCAATCTATTAATAATGGTTTATTATCTTTTATAGCAATCAAGTCGCATGGTTGACTTCCAATATTTTTTTTAGGGGTTAAAAATGTCACCCAATAACCTCTTTGACTTAATATCTCTGCATATTCTTTTTCAAAATCATTTCCAATTCTTTTGTTATTCACTTTATTCTCCTAAAAACTTTCGCTAAAAACTAAATTTAAAATTTGCATTGCTAAATCAAAGCAATCATTTATGTCTTTTTGAGATTTTACATTTTGCATCTTTTTTCTTAAGTTGATTCTCAAAGTTTCTGTTGTTTTTATATGTTGGAGATGCTCTTGAAACATCTCCCTCTCAAATTCAAATTGTCTTTTATCTTCCTCATATTTTTTTACTGCTTGTAATTTATAAACATTTGCTTCTTCTTTTGAAATTTGTTTATTAAAATACATCTTTAAAATCTGTTTAATTAACAAGTAAAGTTGTAAATCTAAAAGTGTTCCATCTATTTTTTCATTGGAAGAAGCTTTTTTTATTATTTCTCCTGATGTCATTCTAGTTTCTCCTCCCAACCACATTCTTTACATTTAACAATTCCTTTAATAACTGGTATATCTATTTTTCCGCAATTTTTACATATATAAATTGGGCCTTCTATGTATTTCATTTTTTCCTCCTAAACTGGTAAGTTCTTACCACAAACATATTTTCTCTGGCAAGGTATTTGCATTTACTCACGCAACGTTTATAAGTTTTCCTTACCACTTTTACCACTTTTTTTGTAATATAAGGCATATATATAATAGACAACAGAGAAATGTATCTCTTCTCTTGCTCCTATATAAGTACTATTTATTTAAAAACTGGTAAGGTTTATTTAAAAAGTATATAAAAGGCTTGTCCTTTCTGAGTTCGCGACCTTACCACTTACTGGTAAGGTGGTGGTAAGGACTGGTAAGGTTTTACCACTAAAATGGCATTTCCATTTCGCTTTGTTCATCATTATCTTTTATTAAATGAAATTTTACACATCGAATAGTTTTATTCCCAATCCACTTATTAACAGTATATCTTCCCTTTTCTACCTCTATATAACCTTTATTTAGTAGCTTGGATTTAACTCCATTGAAACTAATTCCGTAGTCAGCTAATATTTTTTTTAATACACTTGGTATAAAATAAAAATCTGTTATTTTATTATTTATTTCATCATAAGTTCCCCAAATTTCTGTAGTTGATGTTTCTTTAAACTTGTTTATATTTTGATTAAAACAATCCACAATTTGAAGATATATTCTTTCCGCTTCATCTATATCTTTCGAAAAATATCTTTCAACCTCATCAACTTTCAGCGGATCGTCTTCAAAAATATATTTGCTAATAATCTCATCAGCTAAAATTACTGTAGCTATTGCATTTGTTTGTTTCCCTGTGCTTCCATATTTTTTATCTAGTTCTTTAAACAATTCTGAATGCCTCTGTTGAAGTATTTCATCGGCTGGCATTTTTTCTAAAAAAAGCTTTCCTCCAAATCCATAATTATTTATTAAAGTTGTAACTATCTCATTTCCGTTTTCAACCAATTTTTCATTTTCTTCTATTTCAATTACTCTGTTTTTCACACCTTCTTTTGAGTATTCAGAAGTAATAGGTTCTTCTCCTGTAGTTAAAAAAACGTTACTCCACTTTAGCTGTTCTGCAATTCCTCCATCTGCTGTACCTCTTGATTTTCCTTCACCTTGCGTTAATTTATAAATTAATTCATTAAAATCTGAATATCTATTTTTTATTGATTGCAATTCATCTCCCGCAAAAGGTAAATTGTTTAGAAAAGCTGATAATCTTTCTAATCCAACATTGGTAGAATTTAGATTCTTAACTAGATGGCCTATTGCAGGATTTCCCCAAATAGACATTGCTACTATTAGTGTTACAGATTTTCCTGTCCCAGATTTTCCCCAAAGATGTACAATAAATGGATTAATATGTAACTTTTCGATTAATACACTTGCAAAGCTTGAAGCTATTAAGAAATGTACTACTTCATTTTTCCTGAGTTTCCTTAATGTATTTAACCAGACTTCTATATCGCCTTTTTCTTTTATGTCCTTATAAATTGGTTCAAAACTTCTATCTCCATCAAACTTATAATCTTTTATATATGGCACAAAACCGTCTTCTGTCCATCCTAAATGCGTAATTGCCTTATTACAAGGTATTACTTCTGTGTTTATTGTTAATAAATCTGACAAATAAATAATCAAATCTTTTGCATTATTTTCGTTTACTTCTATTCCTGTATTAGCCAGTTGCAAAATTTTATTTTTACTAGCTAAAGTATTTTTTTCGGCTATTACATATTGCCATTTTTTATCTTTGTAAAAAGCTATTTTTACTTTTTCGGTATTTGTGTCAACATTTATTAATCGCTCTACAGGTAGTATGGGATGAGAACAAACGACAGTATCAATACTTTGCATTAAAGTTTGATTAAAGTCTGTCTTTGTCACTCCCATATCATTGCAAATGTAATTCTTACATTTAAGTTTTAGAGGTGCTTTAGTGAACTCTGTTTCATAACTGTTTATTTGTTTTTTAGCTTGAATAATTTCAGCTTGAATACTTTTGAATAATCTTTTAAAATTCTGATAAACTTTTAGTGCTTTGGCTCTTGATTCAACTTTAGCAAGTATTCTTTCTCTTATCTCAACATTATTAATTGTGATTATATTCTCAATTAGTGTTTTATTAAGTAATTCATCTTTACTTAATTTTGAGTATTCATCTTCTTCCATTCTTCCACCTCTTTCTTTAGTAAATTTCTTGATAAAAACTACTATACTTTTTTAAATAATCAAATCTATTATTAAATTCATTATATTTACTGTCCTTTCCAACTGCTAATTGTGTTATTTTTAATTTCATTGCTGGAATTATTAAAATCCTTTCAATGATTTCATTCTCATCAAGACATATGCATATGTAGATGTCACACGTTGCATATTTTTTATAAAGATTAAAGGTATGATATTTGAATTTTTTATTTGAAATATATGGCTTAGCTACTTTAACATCTATTTTGACATTTTCATTTACTAGTAAATCAAAGGCATAATTTTGTGGCATTTTTCTTACTATAAAACCTTTATTTTGTAATATTTCTTTTATTTGAAACTCATATTGTTTTCCTATTGTTGTTTGACTTTCTTTTATTGGTAACCCCAATTCTTTTGCCCAACCATAGTAGCCTTTACTTCTACTTATTTTACTTGTCAATCTTGCATTTTGAGTTACTAATTCTATTTCTTTTCTAGTTGGCATTCTATTGATTTTTAAACTATCTTTTACTTTTAATATTTCTTGTTTTACTAGATCATCTGTCCATTTTGTTTTATGCACATATTCCATTTTTACCTCCTAAAAAGGCAATTCGTCGTCCGAATTCGCTTCTACATCATCAAAAATACTTCCTGGCTTTTTAGCAATTGTCTTTTTTTCTGGTATTTGATATTTTCCGTCTTCTATAGTAGAAGTCGCTCTAATCCAAACAAGTTTTGTTGATGTTCCTATCTTTCCATCATTTTTTTCATATTCTTCTTCTCCAAATATTCCACCGAATAATTTCCCTTTAAGCCCTTTAGCTTCTCCTTTATTTTTTCCCCAAAAGTCAAAATTGTTACTTTGCTCAACCGATGTTATAAAAGTTTTTAGAAACTTATTAAAATTACCTTCATTATCATTTATCATAATTCTATGTACACCGTTGTTAGGCCATTTAGGCATATTATCTGGACTAGCTGTTTTTAATAGTTCGTCATATCTTCTTTGATAAATATCTTTGTGTTCTCCTTCCGCAATATCAAAAGCTATTACTAGCATATCTCTTCCACTTTTTGACTGTTCTTCTTTTGCATTTATAATTTTGCAAATATAACCTCCTGGTTCTAATACCTCATAATCTCCTACTACAGGAATTTCATCATAGTTCTCTGGTTTTTCCATATTATTTATCCTCCTTTTTATTTAAATCATAATATTCCCTTATAACTGTATCTACAGCTTTTAAGTCATTGTCTATTTTTAAATCAAACATACCGCATTGGTGATTTACATGTACTATATCCATCACTTTGCGTTTCAAAATAATGTTCTTGTCCATCTGTTTTACACAAAAGGACAATACTAAACAGTCCTTCGAGTGTAAGTTGATTATCAAGCATCTTTCCGCTTGTTTTTGCTTTTACTTTTCCTGTGTCGGTTGTTTCTGTAAGATGTAAGAAATAAACTATTACATCATCTGGTGTATTCCTAATTACGTAGTCTACTAGATTTCTGAAATTAAGTGCTACATCTGTAAATTTGTTATATCCTAGCTCTTTAGCTCTATCGAACATTTCAAAAGCCATTAAATATTGACTGTCATCTATTACATATGTTTTGACTTTTCCTAGTTTTAAGCCCTTGATAATATCTGCATAAGTTGCATTATTTATCTTTGGCAAATTTCCTCTAAATGGTAATGGCTTTCCTGCTACATTAAAAATTCCTACTTCATCAGCTTTGAAGTTCCTTAATGAACAAGATTTTCCAGAACCACTTTCACCTAAAATTAATACTGGTAATCCCATATTAACACACCCCACTTTCTTCATATCTCCAAATATAACCACCTGCTGTTTTTAATTTTCCTTTGCAACATTTTGATATATGACTATGATGTATTCCTAACTGTCTTTCAATTTCTTTTGCACAGCTCCATTTTTTTATAAAATTTCCATTAATATCATATTGAAGCCTAATTATGCTGTTAGGATTTATTTCTCCAAATTTACCCTGCATATTTTTATTTACCTTTGCTAATCCTTTTTTAAAAGCATGAATCATATTTTCGCTTGGAGTTACCCATTCTAAATTTGAATATTTATTATTTAATTTATTTCCGTCAATGTGATTTACTTCTTTCTTATCTTCTGGATTAGGTATAAATGCTTTTGCAACTAATCTATGAATTTTATACCTTTTCTTTTTTTCGTTCTTATATAAATCTACATTTAAATAATTTCCATCATTCATGGGCTTTAATAATTGATTTTTATGATTTTTTACATTTCCATAATTACTAATTTGATATAGATTTTCATATTCTTCAATACTACGCCATTGTTCTATCAATATAATCACCTACCTTATCCTTAAAGATTCAGAACGAGGTTCTAAGTGAGCAAAAGGTAAATTCTCTCCATTTTCTAGTGCTTGTCTAATTTTATCTGAATCATCTACTAATTTCTTATATGTATCTGGTACTTCGCCATCAATAGTAAGTGCTTGTTTTCCTCCATTTTTTTGTATGTTGAAACTAAATAATTCCGTTTTAAATTTAGGTTTATTTAATCTAATCATTGCTTCCTGTAAATTATTTTTTAATAATTTAGCTCTATTCTCAAAAGATTTTTGTCTTGCTTCTAATCTTTGCTTTTCTGATTTTATTTTTTCAGCATCTCCTAAAAGTTCTTTTATAATTTTTGCATATCCGTCTGCTTTATCCTCTATTTCTCCTTCAATACTTTCTAAAGTATCAAGAATCATTTTTTCGTCAGTTTCATCATCATAAAGCATTACTAATAATGTTTCATAAATGTTTGTTAATTGGTATAAATTACTCATTTTTACTCCTCTCTTGCACTCATTTAAAATATCTGCTATAATAATAAATGAGTGAGTTTATATAATTTCATTTATTGAGATACTAGTTAGTTTGGCGACGACTAGTATCTTCTTTTAGTTCATCAACTAGAAGTTCATATCTTGTATCAGTACATAGTTCTGATATTTTTCGTTGTTTACAAGGTAAACTAGATTCGTTAATCTTTCTTATCATTTCTAAGACATCAGCTACACTGTACTTAATATCCCTTATTTCTCTGTCCTTTCTTGCAATAATTTCAACTAATTCTGTAATTTCACTCATTTTTAATTCCTCCTAAAATAAAATTTTCTCTATCATTTTGTAAAATATAAAACTGTATGAAGCTGTAAAAGCTACTATTAAAGCCAAGTCTTTGTATGCTTGTACATATCCTTTTCTGTACTTGCTCATTTAACTCACCTCCTTCAACTAAATAATTGTTGCATAATTGCAAATGCTCTATCTAAGTTTACTCTTTTGCTTTTTTCTCCAACCTTAATGATTGCTTCTTGCATTTCTGGTCTATCAAGTATTCTGTAACATTGTGGCTTGCTTAAGCTATATTGCTCTGCGAACTCTTTAGGTGTTACGTATTTGACTCTTGCTTTTTCTTGCAGTTTTGTGTATGGCATATTTTCTCCTTTCTTTTTAACAAGTTTTACTTGTATTGTTGCTTAAAAAAATATCTGGGAAAATATAGTCAATTGGCTTGTTGAATATTTTTGAAAGTTTGATACAAGTTTCCATTTTAGGTGGGTTCTCTGAATTTTCAATATTTGAATATGCTTGTTGCGTTATTCCTAAAAATCCAGCTATGTCGCTTTGTAAGCGGTTTCCTCGCAACTCTTTACATCTATTTTTACTCATTTTTGCACCTCCTTTTTACAAGTTTTCCTTGTTGATGTTGTTATATTATCACAAGTTAGAATTGTTTGTCAATACTTTTTACAACTTTTTATTGTAAAATATTTACTTGTACAAAAAATGCTTGTATAATAATTTATAGGAGGGTTAGTAATATGAATAGAATTAAGCAATTGCGAGAAGAATTTCATTTAACGCAAATACAACTTGCAGAGAAATTAAATAAGACACAACAGGCTATAAGTTTATATGAAAACGGGTCCAATGAACCTGATTTAGATGGATATATAATGTTATCAAAATTATTTAATTGTTCTATAGAATATATTGCTGGCAAATCAAATTTACGCAATCCAGAAGAAATAAAATTTGCAAATACTGGTGGCATAAATACAGAAGGATTATCAGAAGAAGAAATCAAAGAAATACAAAGGCAAGTTGAATTTATGCGTTGGAAAAAGAAGGATACTAATGATGAAGATAAGTAAGTTGTATGAATTAGCCGAAAAAGAAAAAATAGATATTTATAATTATAAAATGATAAAACAAAAAGCTAGAATTATTTCTGATGAAAATAATGCAATTTTTATGGATTATTCACAAATAGATACTTCAATAGAAGAAAAAGAAATTCTAGCTGAAGAATTAGGACACTACTATCATGATTCTTATTACACTATTAATTCTACAAAAGAAAATATTGATAGATGTGAATATCGTGCAAATAAATGGAAAGCTTTAACACTGTGCCCATTAGACTCAATTTTAAAATGTTTTAAATCTGGAATATGTAATTTGTATGACATCGCAGAAGAACTAGAGATTTCACCTCAAACAGTTGAATTTGCTTATAATTATTATAAAGATAATCAATTAATTAATTTTTAGGTAATAATCTACTTATAGTAGTTATTATAATTTTTTTGATAAAAGGAGAAAAATATGGAAAAAAAAGAAGATGAAAAAAAATGGGAAAATCAATCTCAAAAGAAGGAAAAAAAACTTATTTTAAAAAAAATGTTAAGTGATAAAAAGAACTTTTTAATAATTATATTAGCATTCTTATTAATTTTTATTTTTATACAATATTTGATCTTAAATTCAAAATCTCAAGAAAAAATTCACGATTTAAAATATTATCTTTCTAAATCACAAGAAAAAAATGATAATTTATCAGAAAAAGTATCTACTCTAAAAGATGAAAATAAAAAGCTAAAAAAATATTTAAGTTCTTCTCAAAAGCAAAATGAGGAAGTTGCAGATTCTACAGCAAAATCTCCTGAAGCCACATCAAAACCAGAAGTAGAAGCCACCCTTACCCCTACACCAGCCCCTACTGCAACTCCAACACCTACTCCTGCTACAACTCTAGGTCAAAAAAATGCATTGTCTACAGCTAAGTCTTATTTAAGTTATACAGCTTTTTCACGCAAAGGACTAATTGAGCAACTTGAATATGAAGGATATTCAGCCGATGAATCAACATATGCTGTAGATAATTGTGGATCCGATTGGAATGAACAAGCTACAAAAATGGCAAAAAGTTATATGAGTTATTCTAGCTTTTCTAAAAATTCATTAATAGAGCAATTAATATATGAAGGGTTCACAAATGAAGAGGCAAATTATGGAGCAACATCTGTTGGTTATTAATAATTATTATTTTGTTTCATTTGGAGGCTTTTTATGGCAAAAAAATATAAAGATATGACATATACTGTTAGAGCAGATGGCAGGCTCACAAAAAAAGTAACAATTAACAAGAAACCTCATTACATATATGGCAATGAGGTGAAAGATCTGTATAAGCAATATATTGAGCTAAAAGAACTGGAATACAAGCGAATTGACATTAACGGGTCATCTATTACTGTTAATGAATTATTTCAAAAATGGATTGAACTTAATTCAAGAGGAAAAGCTTATAGAACTATAAAAGAATACAACGATATATATAGAAATTATATAAAAGATTCTATAGGATACATAAAAGTACGCGATTTGAAAGGATTGCACATTAAGGAGTTATTGCTTAATTTGGAAGATATACCTACTACAGCTAAAAAAACTATACAATTATTAAAAAGAGTACTTAATGAAGCCGTCGACAATGACTTTATTCACAAAAATGTCGCACAATTTATTAAATCTCCAAGAATTAATAAAAAAGAAAAAAAGCCTTTGACTACTTTGCAAGATAAGTTATTACTAAACAATTCTAGTAAATATTCGTCGTTCTTTCTTTTAATGAGATATACAGGTATGAGAAGAGAAGAGATTGTTCCTCTTACAATTGACGATATAGACTTAAAAAACAAAAAAATACTAATTAATAAAGCAGTAACTTTTATAAATAATCAGCCAGTTTTAAAGGAAACTAAGAACTACAAAAGTAGAACTGTTCCTATTTTAGACATTATATATAATATTGTTGAGGAACTAGTAAATAATGCCAAATCACAAAAAAGGAATTTGTTATTTGTAACTGAAAGAAATTCATACATGCTTACTGAATCAGCAATTAAACGTCATTTGGAAAGTTATATACTAAGTTTAAATAACGATATAAAAAAGATAAACGACAAAGAAAATAATGAAGATAAGCTTATTCCTAAAATATCTTTCAGCTGTCATATTCTTCGTCACTCTTATTGTACGATGTTGTATTATGCAGGATTAAAAATCAAAAAAGCTCAAGAGCTAATGGGACACTCTTCGGCCGATATGGTGTACAATATATATACTCATCTGGACGAAGAAAGAGAAAATTCTACAGAGCTAATTAATAATTATATAGAAAGTATTAACTCATAAAAGTTGTCAAAAGGTTGTCAGTTATAGTAGTAAAATCTTTGCAATTATCTATTTATAGCATATTATATAAATTCAGAGGTTATGCTTCATACCCAGTAGGTCGAGAGTTCGAATCTCCCTCTCGCTACCATTATAAAATCAGCTATTTCAATAGATTTAGCTGTTTTTTTATTTTTATTTTTTTGAGTACATTTTTATCATTTTTATCATTTTTCTCACAAAAAAGTTGTCAAAAAGTTGTCAACATTCCTCCGAAAAAATATTTTAAACTTTTTTTTAAAAAAAGTATTGACTTTTTACCGTAACGGTAGTAAAATATATTTAAGAAAGGAGAAAAAAATATGGAAATTCGAAAAATTAAATTAATACATAACAAAGATGGACATGGCAATATAACCTATAAGTTATCTATTCCTAAAAAATGGATAAATGAAATGGGAAATCCAAATAAATTATACTTAGAGTATCAAAACAAAGAAATTATTATAAAGGAGGATATTAATATGAATATCAAAAATTTAAAAGAATTATTAAAAAATCAAGGAAAAAAATATGAAGAAATTGAAACTTACGTGTACAGATTTAACGAAAAGAAAGAAATCCATACTGATTACATTAAAGGTGTTGAACTTGAAGATGATGATGAAGCAGAAGTTATAGATTACGAATTAATGAACGAAGAAGAATACAATGAATCAGTTCTTGCTAACAGTTCATTAACAGCTGATTTTGAAGATTGGTTTGGGAACAAAAATGCAAAAATCTTAGTTGTAATAGTTGAAAAAAACGATTAAATAAATTATTATAAAAAAGGAGGAAAATGAAATGTTATTAATTAAAGGAAAAAATGTAAATAACTCAATAGACTATGTGCTAGAAGATGGAACAGAATTATACAAAATCGATTGGAACGGTGAAATCTACGGAAACGGATTCAAAAATGGAAAAGATACAAACTGTACTTATAAGCCTGTGTATAGATTTCAAGCTGAAAACTTAGATTTAGATACAATTGAAGAAAATTCAGAAGAATGGAACGAAGCAACCGAAATTTTAGGTTTTGAACAATTTTAAGGCGATAAAAGAGCTATAAATTATATAGCTCTTTCATTCTTTTATTAATTAGCTTGTCCAGTATTTGACTCTGTTTCAGTATCTTATCGTAAGGCTCTTCTTTGTCTATCATTTCTTTTAGTTTTCTTTTCTGTAATTCTATTTCATAGTAAATAATCATAGAATCACCCTCTTCTATTATATCATACTTTAATTGCAGAATTTGTCGAAATGTGTAGTTTATCTCACTCCGCCTATCCATCTGCAAAATCCAATTTTATAGTTACTAGTATTGTCTACTTTATAACGCACCATTGCACGATTGTTGAATATTCCGAAGCAATCGCATTTTTCACGTGGATTTAGTGAGCCTATTCTATTTGTACAATTTGAGTCTGAATATACTACTTCTGTTGTACTTCCGTTTTGATAAGTTTTCATTAAAACATCACTCCCATCATTTTTCACATTATTATTTATAGGTGTTTGATTATCTAAATACATTTTTATTAAATTCAAAAATCTTTGCCAGCCTAAATCTAAAGTTCTATGAGGGCAGTATTTCCCGCTTCTCATTTTATGCGTCCCTACTTTTTCTATTCCCCAGTTATATTTTTTTAGCAGATATGCTATGTACTCTGCACATAATTTTTCAGCATTTGTGAATCTTTCTCCTCCTGATTTTGAATAACAAATTTCTATGTTGATAGTTTTTGCATTTCCAAATCCATATCTTCCATCTCCAGAAGCATAACATGATCTGCCAAAATCTAATCCTTCTACAACTCTATAATCATCTACTGCAACGTGAAATGATACTTTGTCTGGTCTACCTAACATATAAGAAACTTCAGACATTGCTGAAGCATCGTTATACGTATTGTGTACTGTTATTCCTTCTTTTTTTGTTATATCTGGACATTTGGTTGAGTATTTATTTGTTGGACATATTACTCTAGTTATTTGCATTATCTTCACCTGCCTCGTATTCAGTTTCAAAATTATTTTCTTTTATGTTTTTTTGATATAATTCTTCGTCAAAGTTAACTTCTTCTATAATAATGTTATCTTCCATAAAACCTCCATTTTTTCATTCAAAAGCCCTAAAAACGGCTTTTGAAAATCGTTTCTAAGGCTTTTTTATTTTAAATTAATATAGTTTCATTACTTATTTTTATCGTCAAAAGTTTTCGCTGCCGAGTTTAGCCAATTTTTTATAAATTTAGGAATTTTGTTTCCTGCTTCAGTCCAATTTTCCATAATGGACATGAACTCTTTTAATGCAAATCCAAACAATAAAACATTACTAGCTAGTGCTATAATTCCCATTTGCTCAAATCCTTTTTGCAAAAATAAAAGAGCAAATACTATGAACAATTCTAGTACTTTCCCCTTTAAACCTTCTTTCATTTTTTTACTCGAGTATTCTCCATTCTTAGTAGCCTTATACCATCCGGTTAATAAATCTAAAATCATAAAAATTACATATATGTAAATAAAGAACCAATCTATATGTGCAAGTGTAGCAATTATTGCTGAAACACCTGCTTGCATACTAATTTTTAAATCTTTCATTTGTACCTCCTAAGATTAATAACCAGTTTTCCAATTAGCATCTAAAAATGCTTGGTAGTTTGATAATGTTTTGCAAGTTTCAGCTTGAGCTTCTGTTAAGCCAATATTTTTAAGTGTTCTGTTCCACGCAGGAGCAATTAATGTGGCATTTATACACATTTGCAATATGTTATTTAAGCTTTCATTTGTTAATGATGTACACCCCTCAAACATTTGTGTCATATTTGTAACACTGCTTGCATCTAATACTGGTATACCTTCTAAATTTGAACACCCCTTAAACATTTGTGCCATATTTGTAACACTGCTTGCATCTAATACTGGTATACCTTCTAAATTTGAACACCCCTTAAACATTTGTGTCATATTGTTAACGTTGCTGGTGTTTAATTGTGGTATGCTTTCTAGACTTGTACAGCCTTCAAACATTTGCGCCATATCTGTAACACTGCTTGTGTCTAATACTGATATGCTTTCTAGACTTGTACAACCTTCAAACATTTGAGTCATATTGTTAACGTTGCTGGTATTTATTTGTGGTATGCTTTCTAGACTTGTACAACCTTCAAACATTTGAGTCATATCTGTAACACTGCTTGTGTCTAATTGTGGGATACTAGATAAGCTTGTACAATTAATAAACATAGTTGACATTTTGGTGACATTGTGTGTATCTAATTGAGCAATACTTGCTAAGCTTGCACAATTGGAAAACAGACCTTCCATAAGTATAGTAGCACTAGTGTTTATTAATGGAATTGTTGTCAAAGATGTCCAATCTGCGAACTGATAGCTCATATTCTCGTTACAAACTTTAGACAATGCATTGGCTAGTCGTTGTGGCAATTCTGTCAAAGTTGATAAATCAAAAACCGACATGTCAGGAAAAACTATGGTTTCACTTCCACCACCACTAATACTCTCGATCTCATCTGCAAAATCTGTAATTGCTATTTTATCTGTTGTTCCTTTTTTGTTTCTTATAGCATTTGCTATATTTTTGAAAAATTCAATTAAATCTGTTCTTGTTTTCATTTTTATTTCCTCCTTTTATTTTTTTATTCCATAAATATAAACGACATTGCCTGCCCATCCAGCAAGACTTTGAAGGTGTACTTTTATCTTACTATCTTGAAGGTATACATATCCGAAACAATGATAATCGTTAGTAGCAAAATTGTAAAAATGAGCTACTGTATTAATTGGAACACCATCTTCATCAATTTCGAAAATCACGCTATCGCCTTCGCCAGGTTGTGCAAATTGCACTATAATTTTATCGTACAAATCAAAATCAATAGTATCAGTTGCTATGTCACCACTTGTAGCTGTAATTGTACTTTGTTTTATTAGTATTTTTTCTTTTTTAGGTAACAATATTTTTTGTAGATTTTTTTTAGTTATTTTTTTATTTGCTCCATTTTGAATAATCATTATTATGTCATCATCATTTATTTGTGTTGCTTCAGGCAGTTCGCTTACTTTTATTTCTTCGGCTTCCATTTTATTCCCCCCAATCTGTTCTAAGGATTTTTCCGTTTTCAGTCACGATATATTTTTTAAATTGTTCATTTGTTGCATATTCAAGTTTCATTGTTCCTTTAACATTTCCATCAAAATCAACGTAAGTTAAATCATCATACATATCTATTCTTTGAAGCTCTTCTAGTTGTGCTATTAAGCTTTCGTTTGTTATTTCTTCCTCTATTGGTTCTGTTAATGGATAATACAATGATAAATTATTATCTAATAGCCAGTCTTTAAATTCTTGCTTAGTTGTTGCTATTGAGTTCGGCACGCTAAAATACAATATTTCTTCTGTTCCTCCAGCCCACCAACAACCTTGTACATCTTGAGCATATATCGTAGAGGTATAACTAAATCTATTACACAATAACGGATTACTAGCATTTGACATAAGATGACATATTCCAAATCGTGTAGTAATTGTTCTGTTAGATACTGATATATAATTTGTGAAACTTCCGTCTATTTTAGTTTTTTCTACAACTTTGTGCTTGTACCACTTATTACCTGACTTATATATATAGTCTTGATATGTGCCTATTTTGCATAGTTCAATAGGATTTTCTACGTGAGGGCTGAATGCAGTTTGATTTTTGCCTTTTTCTAATTGAATGCCAATGTATCGTATTTCCATATTCTCATAATTGTCTTCTGTTCCGTATGCGGAGTAAAAGTCAAGTGCTAATTGAACAGTATCGCTTTGAGTTGTGAATGTTCGACTTAAATTGTTGGCATTAATTACTGAAATATAATGCATCGTTCCTTCTGAATTGTATTCTCTTATATATAATTGACCTTTAGAGTCTATAGTACTATTGATTACTTCTATACTTTCGCAACTCAATGTATAAGCTTGATTTGATTTGATGTTATCAATTACATATCGTACATACCCGCCACCTGAAGTAGTTGGCTTTAAAACTACTTTTCTGCTACTTTCTTCAACCACAATGCTTTTCCAAGTTATGGTTCTTTGTGATGTATTAAATTTATTCTTTCCACCAAAATCAACACGATATTTTTTGCCTTGATGTTCAATAAAGTCTGTTGCCGTAGTACCTTCTTCAAACTGAAATGTATTTAAGTTTACTGCTGTGCTTCCAGCAATTGCAATTGAAAATCTTATGTATGCAACACCAGTTGGCACTGAAAAAGTTCTGTTTCCATCTCCGACATCCCAAGTGTTTGAATGTGCAGATTTATCTTTCTTGTAAAATTTGGTTCTTGTTGTTCCTCGTGTTGGCAAGTAATAGCTTTGTCCTTCAATTACTGGAATAAATTCACTTACGCAATAATTAGCATTGGCAGTAAGTCCGCCATTTTCATTCAAATAATAGCCATTTGTAACCGCATTTTTGTCAAATTTATTCTTATTACTTACTACAATATAATTGTCTCCTGTTACGTTTTGAACCTCAACTTCGTTGTCTGGTGAAGGTGTTCCATCTTGCATAGTGTTGCCTTGTATTTCTATTATATTTGCTTTTCTGCTTGTGTCTGCATCTGTTATTGTGAAGTCTTCAGCTGTAAGTGTTCTAATTTTTACATTCTCAGTTATAATTCTTTTACGATACTTATAATCGTCTTGTACTCTGATTTTTACCTTGAATTTTTGATTTACGTAAGTTTTGTTTGGCTCTATTATTACTTCTCGAATTTGTATCATAAGCATCTCCTTCCAACGCCATTATCATTAATCCAAATTACAGCCTTTTTTACTTGACCATTAACTTTAACAAAAGCTTTAGCCCTCTTAGTACTTCCGCCAACATTAACCTTTGCAACTTTTTTGTTTCCAGTTAAAGTACAAATATGCGATTCTGTATAATAATAATCTGTGTTTTCAGTTCGAACTCCAACTCGAATTGGCACAGAAGAATTATTGCCCATTAACTTATATATTTCGTCCATTTCTGAATCTGTTAACTCAATATTATAAGTTCCAGCTCTCACATCGTATTGCGTTCTTATTCTCACGTTGTCAGCTCCAGCATCGATATAAAAATGTGTAGCTAATCCAGAAGGGCTTGTAATTACAACAGGAAAGATGTCGCCAAGATTGAAATCCTGCGAGCTTATTTGGGCAATATCGTAAGTTGTTACTGTCACTGTACTTGTAGCTTCGCTCCACAAGCCACTGTCTCTTCTTCTACAACGTGTTTTAACTGTATATGTTGTATTAGGACTTAAACCGCCTATCGTATAATAACCGCTTCTATTATCAGAAGCTACAACATCTCCAGCATCTGTCCACGCTCCTCCGTTTAAGCTATATTGTGTCCAATCTCTCGAATCAGTCGTTGACCAGTCAACAGTAATAGAATTTATTGATTTGCTTTTCAAAGAATTATAAACTGTTGTATATCTAGGTATATTTGTTAAGTTCATACTTCCACTCGCGCTAGCATTACCGCAAGTATAGCTTTGACCTGAATTGTCTGTAACATTAAAACTATATGATATATTCTTTTGCCCGTCTGAATTATGTGCAATTGTTTTTGTACCAGTTCTGATTGTCAGAGTAGAACCTGCTGAATAATTTGGAATCGTGCCACTGAAAATTTCTCCGTCAATGCTTATTGTATAACTAATATTATTAAAGCCTGACCACGAATAGCTACTCTTGAATATTGTTAAGCTAAATTCAATCGTAGAAGTATTATTCTCTACACTATAACTTGTCTCATTTACATTTAACTTAAATTCGTGACTATGTTTACTACCATAAGCTGTAATAGTTCCCATCTATTTCACCTCTCAATCGAAATATTGCAAATGAATGTCCCAATCAGTTCCGCTTGGAGCATTTTTACTTATCGTTATTTTCTTAAACTGGCTTTTTAGAACATACGCACTTCCTTCTTCAACGTCTTGTAGCTCTTCTTCAAGTTGTTGTAGTAATGCACGATATTCTGCTGTTATTTTAGAATATATCGCATCAAAATCTAAAAACTTCCTTGTGTCCGTAAAATCTGTTATTCCATTTAAACTTGTTTTAAATCTTGCCAATTCTACTTGATATAGTTGTCCATCATTATCCATATCCTCTTGTGTTACGTTAGGATAATTAGAAGTTGATTTTATGATTTTCAATGATGCTTGCTCAAAATTGCTTTCTGTAGATTCTTTGCTCAAATCAATTTCCATTACTAATTTACAAAAAGCTGTATCTGTTCCAGCAGTTACACTCTCATTGCCAACAATTCCTACAGGTCTACCTGCAATCATAATAATACCTTCGTGTACTGTAATAGTCGTTGACGTGTTGCTTAATTCCATACCCTTAAAAATTCCGTCATTATAATCAAGCATTTTCCTGTAAATCATTGAATCAACTTCATTTGAAGCTAATTGGTTTGCAAACACATAACCTTTTATCATTTATTTTTCCTCCTTTCTTGATTTATTTTATCTATAAAATTTATTCTCATGTTGCCACAAGTAATTTTCATGAATTTTCCGCCATTGTCGGAAATAGCTGATATATATGTATCTAAAATTACATTGTTATCTGTTCTTACAGATAAAGGTGTGCCAATTTTAAAGTTTTTCACATTAAACAATAAAGAATCTTTATAAACATAAAAAGATATATAGTGATTGTATGAATTTCCCTTGAACGCATTCAAAGCTGTTTGATATGCGTCATCATTATTTGACGTATATATTACGTCCTCCTTGCCAATTGCTCTGTCTTGATCATTTATATTTTGCGTAATAGTTCTATCACTCTTCAAGAACCACTGAAGCACATCTGTATCTGTTTTTACTGTAACTTTTGCAAGCACGTCTGTTTCATACACTTCAACATAATTGCAAATATCATCTGTTGTTGCATCTATTAGCTCTGTTTCTTGTTCTTGCTTGTATATTTTCAGTTTTATTCTGTTATTTTCAAAACTAAAATCTAATATTATGTTGTAATTCTGCGTGCAATTAGTTATGAAAGTGTGAAAATTATATATACCATTTTCTGTATCAACTGATTTTTGTAGTGTTGTATGTGTAAGAACCTCAACATCGAGCCAACCAATGTTCAATAAGGTATCGTTTGAATTAGTGAACTCATCGTTTATTGTTCTTGCAATAAAGTCTTCAATACCTTGATTAAAAATAATATCTTCATTTTTTAGAATTACTTTCTTGTCAAAAATATTGCTGATATATTTCAATGTTGTTCTTTGTCTTTGTTCTCCATCTTCGTTTTGGGCATTTTCTACAATGCCTATATAGTCAATGTTATTACTTCTCTTTAGTATCACTATGTCTCCATTGTTAATACTATTTTTTCTGCTTATATCGAACACTGTTTTGGCATTAGTTTCTTCATCTATGTTGTATTCATAGTTTTCAAACTCAATGACGTCTTTTATTTCTAAATCAGCTTTATCTAAAAAATAGACTATTGATTCATCTTGTGCATATTCTTTTACTTCTTTAGCTAAAACTTGAATATCCTTGGTTTCTGATGAAGTATCGCCTATCGCATCAGTCGCATCAATTGCAATCTCATATACTCCGCCCAATTCAGGAGCGGTTAAGTCGATTTCATAAAAATCAGTCTGCTTGTTATATTCTGCTTCAACTACACTTCCATTAAATAATAATTTAACTATCATCTACTACACCGCCTTATATTGAGGGAATACTGTAATTTTTGCATTTGTAATTTCTTCATCTGCAATTAGTTTTACTTCCGACACGCCAATTGGTAATTTGAAAATATTATTCTTAGAAATATCAACATACTGTTTTTTAAACAAATTACTCATAGTTCCATCTGCGTTTTGCTTTCTTATATACGTCTCACCTGTCTTGCTTGAATACATGAATTTTTCGTATCTGCTTATTGTTACAGGAATAGTTATGTCTGCAATTACTTCTTTATCAACGATAATTTGAATTTGCGGATTAACTACATATCCATCAATTTCGACAACAAAAGGTGCTTCTACGTGACCCTTGTTGTTATATGTAAGACTTCTGTTGTTGTATGTTGTATATCTGCTGTCCCATCTGTAATCGTATCTCATCTCATTAGCTTGAGAGGCCATATCATATATAGTCTCATTTTTTTCGTACCACAAACTTTTTACTTTCATATCTATTGGACATGTTAGTACGTTGTAATCATCTTCTTCTGCTTTATCTATCTTGACTAAATCTATGTCTCTGTAGTATTCTTTTCTTACAGATCTTTTAGGAACATATATTAGTTTTAATGAACTTGCTTGCAATATAAAATCAACAAAATTGCAATATTCATCATAAGTCATATCATAGAACTCTAAATCGCCACTTATTTGATTTTGAACTATTTTTTTAGTGTTTGGGATAAAGTTATTGCCTGCCTGAAAATACTCTACATCTTCTTCGTATCCTAATCCAGAAACGTTATAAAAGAATAGGTTTCCACCTACTTTTTGGCAATCTATTCTTTCTCCTAATTCATTTTCAAAATAAAAATTTCTTATATCTTCATACTTATAACTCACAAGCTCATCCCCCACTTTCTAGCAATGTAGTTTTCAGCTCTCTTTAGTTCAGATTCATCCATTTTTTGAGGATAAAATTGAACTACTATATTTCTGCTTGCTACTTTGTTTTCAATATTTCCTGCAAGATATTCTCGATTTTCTTCAGCAGTTAAAACTCTTTCGCCTTTATGCAATCTGGCAATATAATTATCATAAGGCACATAATCAAGTCCTGATTTGTGGCCTGGGATTGCAGTTGAACTAATATTTGCTTTAATTGAAAGCATACCTGATAGTTTATTCGCAAGTCCGCTGGCTACGTTAAATAGTCTAGATGTTAAAGTTCCATCTTGTAATCCTTTGCTCAAACTCATAAGTATCTTTTGGCCTTCTGATTGTGCCAAATTTCCTTCTCTAATACCCCTCATTACAGTTTCAACATCTGATACTCCCGCATTTTCAAGTAAACCTCTTAGTTCTTGGTCGTTTAGTCCGTTTAAGAAGCCTTGCATATTTTCAAGAGCTTTTTTCCTGAACTCGGAACTCATTTGCATTTTCAATCCTACCTCTGCCATCATTTGACTTGTTGTGTTAATTAACTCAGGAGAATATTCATTTGTAGCATTAACCATAGACTCTATTGCTTTTTGTTGTTCTGGGCCACATTGCGATAAAATTTGCTGATATATATCAGATTCACTCTGTGCTAGTTGTCGCCACGCCTCTATTACGTCAGGCGAGTTTCTTTCTGTAACACTTGTCATCTCAAGCAAAGCTTTTCCTTGTTCTTCTAGTTGCTTATTGTAATTATCTATTTTATCTTGTAAAATTCTTCGATTTGTTTCATCATTATTTTTAATAGATTCTTCCAGTTTCTCTTTCTCGATTCTAATATTAGTTTGCAATGCTTCTATATTTTGTTTACTTGTTTTCTTTACAAATTCTCCGTTTATTTCAACATAGTTTGAAGTTGCATTTGCCAATTGTTCCAAATCTTCTTTTGTTCCAGAAGTCCAAAGTTCTGCATCTCTCGTAGCTTCTGTCGTTAGATCACTATATCGAACTAGTTCATCATTTAAGCTTTTCTCTTTGTTTGTCAACTCTTCAATATTCTTCTGTAAATTCTTAAGTTTGCCATCACTTTTACCTAATGTAGCAATATGTTGAATAGCTCCTGTTGTCGAATTAAGTGCTTTTAAGCCATTTGATGACGTCATTTTCTCATATTCTTTCCTTAATTCTTCCAATTGTGTTCTAGTTTCATTTAATTCAACAGTAACTGAATCTTGATTCTTTCTAGCTTGAGATGCTTTTTCTTGGCTGGCTTGATATTTTTCATAAGCCTGCTGTTTTAATAGTGTGTTATCTATTTCTTCCTGTATTTTTTGGTAGCTTTCAATAACATCACCATTAATTCCTATCTCGATACCTAAAGCATCCGATAATTGAGTAGTTATGTATTTTGCTCTATTTTCATATCCTTCTTTAATTTTTCCATTTTCGTCAACAATAGTTTTCAACTCTGAAAAAAGGCTTTTGTTATAATTAATTTCGCTTACTTTAGATTGCATATTTTTATCAATCGCATCTCTTTCATCCTGATAACTTTGTAGTTTTTCTTTGGTCGCATTTACGGAATCTTTTATCGCTTGTGTTTCTTCTCTTTCTGCTTTTGTTACTTTATCCATTTGTGCAGAATACACGCCATAACCCACAGCCAATGCTCCAATTGCCAATGTAGTCATTCCAGCAGGACTTGCAATACCTTTTATGCTTGAAGCCATTTTTATAGCTCCATCGCTGGCTCCTTCTTCACCCTTTTTCAAAACACCTATCGCACCAGTAAAAGTTCCTACCGCAGATTTTGCACTTCCTAATGTGCTTATTAACTTTCCGCTCATTTTAATTACTGGGCCTCCAGCAACAACCAAAGCTCCCATTCTTAAAATGCTTTGTTTAGTTTGTGCATCTAATTTTGAAAACGATTTTACAGCACTAGATATTGTATTTAGCATAGGCTTAGCATCTTTTACAATTTGTCTTAACGAAGGAGCTAATTCGTCACCAAACTCAATTGCAGTCTTTTGTACTTCATTTTTTAGCATTTTCATTTGTGATTCTGTTGTGCTATATCTCTTATTTGCTTCATTTGTTAAAGCTGTATTTTCTTCCCAAGCCTTTGAACCAACTTTAATTGCACTTGAAAATGTATCGCTTGCATTTGCTGACCTCAACAAAGAGTCTCTCAATCTAGTCTCAGTAATGCCCATGTCGTCCAAAACTTTAATAGCTGACTCTGATTCTCCACCACATTCAGATAGACCTTTTATGAATGCTTGTAAAGCTGATGTTGCATCTTCCTTAAATAGCTTAGAAAATTCTTTCGTACTCATTCCTGCTACATCAGCCCAGTTTTTCAAGTCTTTACTATTTGTCTCAACTGCTAATTGCATTGATACTAAAGCTTTGCTAAATGCAGTACCACCAGTTTGGGCTTCAAGACCAACAGAACTTAAAGCTGTTGCTAATGCCATAATATCTGATTGACTCATTCCCACTTGCGTACCTGCTGAAGCTAAATTCTGTGCCATTGCAATTATATCCGCTTCTGTAGTTGCAAAATTATTACCTAAATCAACAATAGTTGAACCTAATTTTTCATAATCGTTCGCTGACATTTTTGTAACATTTGCAAACTTTGCAAGCGAAGTTGAAGCTTCATCAGCTGAGACATTTGTTGAATTTCCTAAATCTATCATAACTTTTGTAAAACTCATTATATCTTCAGTTGCAATTCCAAGTTGCCCTGCAGCCTCAGCAACTCCTGCTATTTCTGATGCACTTGAAGGCAATTGAGTAGATAACTCAAGTATTTCTTCTCTTAATTGTGCCAACTGTTCCTCTGTACCATCAACAGTCTTTGTAACACCTGTAAAAGCTGATTCAAAACCAATAGAAGATTTTAAAGAAGCTACAGCTATTCCTCCTACTGCTCCACTTAAAATTGACAACTTATTACCTACAGTCTCAATTTTCTTGCCATATTCTTGTAGCCTTTTCCCTGATTCTTCCCACTCTTTACCTGTGTTTTTCAATACATTCGTCTGAGCATCTAACTTTTTATTAGTTTCGTTTATTTCGTTTCTTACTCTTTGAAGTGCGGTTTCTTCTTGCAAAAGTTTATTTTTCAAGTTTTCAGCTTCTGTAGAGTTTTCGCCAAAAACTTCAACAGCTTTTTCATAAGATAATCTTGTGTTTTCAACTACTTTCGCTTGTTCTTCATACTTCTTATTTAGAGTCTCAATTCTGTCTGATAATGCCGTTGTATCTTTTTCGTCCCCTTTTAGTTGTTCTCGGTTAAGTTTTAATTCATTATTTAACGTTTTTATTGACTTTTGAGCTTCTTTTATGTTGTTTTTGAAACCTGTTACATCAGCTTCAAATTTTATTTTCTGTTCATTTTTAGCCACCCTTACTTAACCTCCTTTGGATTATTTTTATAGTTTTCATAAGCTACTATATTTTCGTGAATGTTTTCCAAGAAAGTGATGTCACTGTTCCAAAATGTGCTTTCTGCAATACCGTCGATATGTACAAAATAAACATACATATCAGCTAGTGTTTCAATTTTTATTTCAGGAACCTTATATTTTGCTTTTTTCTTTTTAGTAGCTTTTTTAAAGCTTTCTTGGAATTTTAGTTTTTTCTTCTTATTAAAAGCTCGACACCTACTTGAGTTATTTCAGGCAGGTCGATATCTTCTATTTTTTTAAGGAAATCATCATATTCGATATCTTCTTCTGTAGCTCCAATATAACCTGCATAGATTATTTTGTAGTAATCACTTGCTTTTGGCTCTTTTTCTCCGACTTCTCTTAGCATTTTTAGTATGTCAATGTTGCTCATACTCTCTACTTTTTCAATCGCTCTAGGTGTAACTTTTAAATGTATTTCTTTTCCATCAATTATCATTTTTATCCTCCAATACAAAAAAAGAAGCTCTAAATTAATAGAGCCTCTCGTAGTTATTAACCATTATTTGCAGTATTTTTTACTAAATCTGGTGTGAAGTTTGTAAGCCATTTTGTTTTTACTTCATTGTCTGTTATATCTTTTTCTAGTGCTTCATAGTAGAACATATCATTTTCATCTTTAAGTGCTGAGAATCCAAAATTCTTCATTTCAATTTCTGTTACGTCATTGTTTATGCTGATATTTAATCCTTGTACATCGTCCATATTAGGAAATGCTATGTATTTTATATTTCCTTCCATATCTTTTACTTTTGCTGTAAATATCATTTTCTTTGATTTTACGTCTGCACTATAGCCGTATACGCCTTCTTTTAGGCCTTCATTTGTCATACCTGCTATGCTTCTTGCAACTGCTACATAAGGATGTCCTGTTAATGTGACATCAATTTTATTTACTTTCTTTAAGGTTTTTACAACTGAACCTTCACATTTCTTTTCTACTGTTTCGATGTCTGATGTACCTTCTAGTGTTCCAATACATCCAAAGCTAGCAGAAACTAGTTCATCAACTTTTATAGTTCCTTCGACTATTTTATAATCTTCAAAATCCATTATTTTAATTCCTCCTCTATTTTTTTATCTAGATGCTCCGATAAACCATCTACGACATCTTTGCCCTTGCTCTCAAGAGACTTATTGAAGAACTCCTGACCACCTTTTTTTCTTTGTCTAATTCCTCGGCCTTCGTCTGGGAAAATTAAATAGCCAAAATCTTTTGACCTTGGCTTTGTTTTAGTTTGAACTTTTACACCTAAATTGTACTTAACAATTTCAAGAGAATCTGTATCTTTAGCATGAGTTTTAGGCTGTTTCTTGCTGTAATGCTTATAAATAGAACGAGGCATTTTGCTGTAAACTTCTTTTTGTAAAATTTCTCCTGTCTCGCTCCATAAATAATCATTAATCTCGTATTCCGCTGTGTTAGGCAATTTCTTGAATTTTTCTTCTAATTTCTTTATATCTTCATAATTTATAGATAATTCATTAAATGCCATATCTAGCCCCTTTCAGGTCGCTCAAACACATAAGTGTTCATATCAACCCATTTATTGGTATTAGCTATTCTTGTATCATCTGGATCCATATACTTAAAATTCAACCCTATCTCTTCAAAAGCACTTACTATTTCCTTATCTGCAATTTTTTGTTCACCTTCATATACGTAAACAATTTCAATAATTCTTGTAAAACTATTGCAATTGTTCCTAGTATATCGACCTTTCCTGATAATTAGATAGTTATAATCATCTACTTCATTTTCATATATTCTTTGTGTTCCAACTGGTAACTCAAAGCTACCAGCAACTTCTGCAATTCTTTCGTCTGTTGGCATTACATAACCTCCTTCTGATTTGATGCAATTTGCAGATAAAGAAACATCTTAACTTTATCCGAACTGTCCTTTTTTACGACGTCATAAATAACATCATCTATTTTTACTTTTATATTTTCGGGCAATATTCTATATGGCACTTTTATTTTTTTATCTATCGTATATCCTAGAGAATCAGCAATTAAATTATCATTATCTCTTACAGACATAGTTTCATAAGCTAATTTTCCTATAATCTCAAAAGTCTCTCCAGTTTTAACTTTAGAGCTGTTTCTTATAGTTTTTATAGAACCATATTGAATAAAACCGTCATTATAAGTCTCATGCTTTAACTTTTGTTTTTCAAACATCAATCTTCTCCTTCAACTGTCGAATATTTTAATTGTAAGTTCAAAATCTCATTTAAGAAATTTTTCTCGAAATATTCTTTTGAATAATTTCTCACATATCTGCAATAGTCCTTTAGCAAGCCTAAAGCAACTAAATCTTCATTATAATCAATAACAGTACCTAACTTTTCGTTTAGGTACTGCTTTGATTCAAGTATTAAATTGTTTATTGCATTATCTTCATCATCCCAAGTAATATGTAAGTATATTTTTACGTCTTCTAGCAATTCATCCATCTAAATCACCTCAGATTAAACTTCTCCATCACCATCAACAGTAACTGTTGGAGCTACTAATGTTAAAGGCTCAAGTTCAGAAATATCTATATTGATGAAAGAATTATTATCAACAGGGAAACCATTTCCATACATTTTTCCTAAATAAACTCTTTCATCTTCAAGGAATCTGTAATCATCAGAATTTTCTAGTTTTCTTTCTGATCCTAATCCCATAAAATATTTCTTACCAAGACCTATAACAGCCTTTCCTTGCTCTAAAGCAGGAGATTGAACTATTGTTGTAGGGAATGGCAATACGTTATTTCTATAAGTTCCATCAGCATTTAGTACTGTTGTTGCTGGGAATATTTTTGTTAGATAATCTAGTGGATTTACAACCATCAAAAGTCTTGTAACAACTCTTTTTCCGTTGTTGCTTACTTTGGCTGCTAAATCACCCATTGTAGCAGGTTTTAAGTCTGTAACTTTTATTGCTTCTTTTTCTGGATATACTCCTTCAACTACTGAACCAGCTAAATCTCTGTTCATTCCAATAGGTTGGTCTTTACCTGTTCCAGCTACTATTCCTTCTTCTAATCCAATGCTTAAAGCTTCAACTATAAATCTTCTGATGAAAGATTCTAACCATGCAGGGCCTAAATCAACATGTGCTTTGCAGATTGGTAAGAAAGCACTTAATTTATATAGATTAACTGATTTTTTATCAAATCCAGCAGAAAGCTCTTTCTTAATTTCTTCGCATAGCTTGCCCCACCAAGCTGAAGGAACGTCTCCAGTTCTTACAATAAATTCAACCATGCCAGTCACGTTTTGGAAATCAATTTCAGCTAATAGAGGGTGTTCAGCTTCTAAATCCTCAAACACTCTGTCAATTGTAGTTGTAGGCATTACTACATCAATGTCAGAAATAGATTGATTAGCTTTAATAGCTTCTCCAACTTTTGTAAAGTATGTTTTTTCTTCTGATGTAAGTAGTTTTATGCCTCTTGAAGTCATAATCATATCGTCATTATTTGTTTGTCTCATTGTTTTGTTAATTTGTAAAGTTGTTTCTTGTGCTACATATTGCATCAATTGTGTTAACGCTTCTCCTTGCTTATCAACATCTCCACTTACTACGGCACTTTTTACATTTGCCACTAGTTCTTCCTTTGTTAAATTTAAATCTTCATTAATCATTTTAAAATCCTCCTTCATTTTTTAAAAAACTATTTAAAAAAGACCCTACAAGAGAGTCTTTCTTTTCTTCATTATATAAACCCGTTGGCTTTCCTTTTGACGTTCCATTTAAAAACTCTTTACAAGTTTCTTTCATAGAAGTTTCTATAATATTTTTTATGCTATCTTCAGGTAATACTACTTGAACTATTTTGTCTTTTTCACTTTCTTTTAGTTTATTAACTAACTTATATAAACACATACTAGCATTCTGATTAATTGAGCTATTAGGTTTCAAGTCAACTATCTTATCAGCAAATCCCATTTCAATACATTCATCTGCTGTCAAATAACTTTCATCTTCTAAAAGCTTGTCCAATTTTTCCTCATCAATGTTTACTTTAGATAGATATGCTTCTTTATATGCTATAGCGATTTTATCCATATCTTCCGCTGTTTTTCGTAGCTCTTTTGAATTTCCAATTGCTAAAGTCCAGCAATTATGAATCATCATTAAAGCTGTTTTTGGCATACATACTTTATCGCCTGCCATCGCAATTATTGAAGCAGAAGAGGCTGCAATTCCATCAATATACACAATAACTTCAGCTTTGTGCTGTTTTAACAAGTTATAAATTGCTAGGCCTTGAAATGTCTCGCCACCATAAGAGTTGATATGAACATTTAATTGAGAAAGCTCTCCAAGTTCTTCTAGTTCTTTCTTAAATCCCCATGCTGAAACATCTGTTTCATCCCATTCATAAGAAGTTATGTCTCCATAAATAAAAACATCAGCTGTAGTATCTGATGTTTTCTCAAAGCTATAGAATTTATTCTCCATTTTTTCCTCCTTTCTGTACTTCTTGATAATTTTTAGTTATGTAATGTGCATTAGCCCAATCCTCGTCAATAGCTTCTTCTCCAATTGCCTTTAATAAGTAATTATGAGAAAATCCTATTCTAGTTAATACATCAAGGCTTGAGGCTACATCAAATAAACTGATATACTCAACCCTACTAATATCAACTTTGACTTTTGAGCCGTTGCTATATGCATACTCACCATACAGTTTGCGGTTAATTTCATCTTCAAGCAATTTAGCCACTGGCTTCCCTGCTAATGTTAATAGATTTTTGGTTTCCTCTTTGATTTCTGACAATTCGCCTTTGATAATTCCTTTTGGAATGTTAAAAGCAATTGCCACAATATCGAAGATTCCTTCAATCATCTTATTAACATCTTCTGAAGAAGTTACAGATTTTTTATCACTTTCTGTGAAATCAAAGCCTTCCTCCATTGGAAGAACCGCATTGTTTGATGAAAAATAAGAACGAAATTTTGATCTTATTGCATCTTGTAATTTCTGTTGGTCTTCGAATTTTTGTGACCAGGTTGTATTTAATTTAACTTTTCCTCTAATTCCTCTTGACTTATTATAATCACTAAACGCTTGAGAAATTAGTTCTCCATAACTGTTATATAGACCATCAATTAATTCTTTTATTTTGCTATTATTCAACTTAAAATAAAAAACTTCATCCATGTAGAATTTTTTATTAAATGTTAAATCTTTAATTTGTACGTTATAAAAATATTTTGTAAATAAAACATCATCGCTCTTGTCAAAGCTATCTGCAATGTAATATCTTCCATTTTCTTTAATAACCAAAACTTCATTTTCATAAAATAATTTCCAAATTAAATTAGTCCTGAACTCTGTAGCGTTTTCATTTTGATTGGGTTCTATATTAAATCTATAATAATTAGTTTTGTGTATTTCTTCTTTGTTCTTGAAAGTTCTTATTTCAGAATTTACTATCAGTTTTGCTACAATATTTATGGCACTTGCCAAAGCTAGTTCTTTATAATAAATCTCTTTTGCCATATTTTCTAGGCAAACACTATAAGTTGTATAATTTTTATTAAAGAATCTTCCAAAAACGTCACTTAAAATCCCCATCTTCTCAACCTCTTTTTTTAAAAATCTATTGCATCAAATATTTCCGTTTCTTGATAAACTGGTATATTTTCTTCAATGCTTACAGCATGAATCAAAGCAAAAAAACCATCAGTTTTTCTGCTTTGCCACTCAATTTTCTTAAAAGTTTTATTTCCTTTTCCTGTTGTTTCCACATAGGTATTATTTGTGTACCACCTCATCATAGAATCGTCGCCATATACAATTTCATGGTTATCAAAACCAGCCTCTAGTATTGGATATACCATACTGTCTGTCCACTCCCCGCTTCTAACTATAATAATTTTACCGTCTTTATGTTCAGTATCTCTTTTGTACCATCCTATCGCTTCAAATGGTTCTTTAAGTAATCCAAATCTGAATTTATCTAGTGCTAAAGCTAATATATTATATTTTGCTGACATATTAAAAAACCATTCTACAACTATTTCTGGAGGGATTGTTGGCTCATCAACAATAGTACATAAGCCTTGTTCTTCTGCTACTTTCAAATCATATTGGACTAAGCTTAAAGTCGGACTATTCTTGCAGACAAAACTATGATGTAGCCAATATCTTTTTCCATCTTTCTTAAAAAGTAATCCGCAACCTACAAAATCTCTTGTGCTAGCATAATCTAATCCACCTACACACATCTGATTAGTTAAATCAGGAATTGCTTGATTAGTTGCTTCAATGTTTTCCCAAGATGTAACAGCAACTGCTTCATTTTGTTTTGGTATGTTCATTCTTTTAGTCATAAATTCTTGCATCTTAGCAGGTATTCTTTTTGCTACTTCATATTCTCCAAGCATCGTAGACTTCAAATCAGGAAAATATCTTAGTGATGGATTAGCTTTTTCCCAATTGCCTGGATCTTCGACTTCTTTTTCATCGTCTAGCTTACAAATAAAAGGGAAAAATCTTGAATTTGCCACTCTCCCTTCTAAAACATCTCTAGACAACTTTTTAAAATCATCAAGCACTCCTCCTCTGACATATCCATCAGTTGTAATATATATAATTCTAGCTTTAGGCCTTTTTCCTAGGCCAGAAGTAAAAACTTTTATGTTATCGTAATTTTCATAAGCATGAATTTCGTCGAAAATTGCACATCCTGTTCTTTTTCCATCTTTAGTTTTAGCATTTGATGTATTGTATTGAATTGTAGACTTTGTTGTTCTATTGACCATCTTTTCCAAAGTAGCATAAAAAGCCTTTTGAATCTTCTTGTCATTTTCTCTAAGTTCATATATATCCATGAAGCTTGTCTTAGCTTGTTCTTCAGAAGTAGCAACAAAATCTATATTATAGTTCATAACGCCATGTGCTTTAGAAGCCATGTAAAAAGCATCTGTACTTATTTCACCGTTCTTTCCTGCACCTCTTCCAACCATAATAAAAAACTCGTTAAAAACTAACGAGCCGTCTTTATAATATAAGCCATACATACAGGCTTTTATAAATTTTTGCCAAGGAAAAAACTTATATGGGAAATATTTTTCAGGTATACTTATTGCTTTTTCTATTTCATCATCATTAATAATTATATCTTCTGTATCTAACTTATTTTTAACATATTTAACTAGTAGTTTCTGCTCTTCGCAAGTTCTAATCTTATTGTTTTCTACTAAATCAAACCATTCGTCAATATATTTATTATATATCGCCATCTTCATCACCAGCCTGTGGTTTTTGTGGCTTTGAAGTTGGTGATATACCTAATTCTTTCAACAAAGATAACATTTGTTTGTTTATTCTCGGAACTTCTGTCACACTATCATTCTTTTTTTGCCCATACTGCCCACCGCCATTATTATACTTAACAGTAACTCCTCTTTCATCAATGTCTGCATTTAACTTGTCTTTAGTTTTTGCCAAACTAATATAATCTTGCAACAAGTCCTCTGTATATGCATTATATGTATCATTGATTTCCAATTGTTCTTTTAATTCATTATATATTTTTTGATATTTATCAGTTTTTGCCATTCTACACCTCCCAATATATAATTATTTCTGATAATTTTTAATTCAGTGG
>Ga0326512_10000419_pt1 | contig 37156 bp, 50 predicted proteins | sample 1_2617_0518_D_FD_203652 | JGI IMG/M metagenome (GOLD analysis project Ga0326512, IMG submission 203652) | Bovine rumen microbial communities from UC Davis, California, United States - 1_2617_0518 | ecosystem: Host-associated > Mammals > Digestive system > Stomach > Rumen | place: USA... | reverse complement strand
CTTTCCTTTTTTTCTTAATCGGCTAAAAAGACAAAAGGACAAATTTTATGGCGAAAAAATCCAGGGACAAAAAAATCAAAGAATTGAATGATTACATCTGGACGCTGGAGGGCAAGTGCGAAAAAGTTACCCAGATAAACGCGGGGCTGATTCTTCAGTATTGCCGGTTCACCGTCATCACCGACGAGCTGTCGGTGGAGATCACGAAGAAGATTGACAAGCTCCCCGAGAAGGAAGCGAATCAGCTCATCGAAAAATATGAGAAGCTGCAAAAGATGGCCCTCAATATTTATAAGGTGCTGAAGCTGGACGACATCGCCACGGCGGAGGGCAGCAAGGAAAATCCTTTTTTGAAGCTGCTCGCGGATGCACAGACCGATGGCGATTTTTAAGAGGTGCAACACTTGCCACCAGCTTTTCGACGGGAAGCGATGCCCGACGTGCGCGGCGAAGTACGCCGCCGCCCACGCTGCCAAAAGGCAGCGGGAAAACCCGGCGCGGAAATTATACGGAAGCTGGCTCTGGCGGCGGTGCCGTCAGAATGTCATCGCCAGGGATTTCGGTTTTGATATCTGGCTGCTCGGCATCGGGCAGCTGCACAAATGTCAGCGGCCAGTCGTGCATCACATCAAGGAAAGGGACGAAGCGCCGGATCTGATTTATGACATCGACAATCTGATCACCGTGACGAAGGAAAGCCATGAAGAAATCCATCGGCTTTACGCGGTCGCGAAAGACGAGGCGCTGGAAAGGATTCGGAAAGGGAAGGCGGAGCTGAAGAGGCGGTTCGGGGATGAAGAATATTGAGGATGAAATCAGGGTGCTCACGGTTCCGGCGGAGCTGCAGGAATTCGTCGGGGATTATTACAAGGCACTGAAAAAAAGAGCCGCGGCGGACCTCGTCGGGGAGTCGGAGTTTCGATGCTTCCGGCGGTTCCTCGATATGTACGCCAGCGGGAAATATAAATTCGCATTCAAGGCGATGCGGCGGCTGTTCGCTTTTCTTTCACTCCTGATCTACGTGGACGAAAACGGAAAGGCGAACCGGCTGGCGCTGTATCCCGCCCAAAAATTTATCATGTGCGGGATCTTCGGCCTTCGATATCCGGATGGCCGGTATCTGGTCAACACGGCAAACCTGTATATGGCGCGAAGGAACGGAAAATCTTTCCTGCTTTCCGGCGTGCTGCATTATCTGATGGGAATGAGCAAATTCCGGAACGAGCTTATCGTCCTGGCGTCGTGCAAAGGGCAAAACGCGACCATCTGCTTCAACGAATTCGTGAAATTCGTGGACAACGATCCGGCGCTGAAAGAGACGTTCGACAACGTGAACCGGACGGCGTGCTGGGCGAAGAACCGGAACACGGGGAACCGGCTGGAAATGTTCCGCACCGGCGCGGGGGCAAAGAAGTCCCTCGACGGCTTCACGAACAAGGTGGCCGTCATCGACGAGGAGATGCTTTGTGATGAGATCATCACGAAGACGATCCAGGACGGCCAGGCCCATTTCAAGGACGCGCTGCTTGTCACGATGAGCACGGCGCAATTCGACGTCGGCGGGGATAATCACAAAAAATGGCTTTCCTCGCGGAAGGCGCTCTATGAGGACGCGCTGCCGGATAACGTGTTCCTGTTTTTGGCCGAGCCGGATGCAGAGGACATCCAGGGAAAGGACTTCGCCGGAATCAAGACGTGGGGCAAGGCGAATCCCGTCCTGCTGTTCGAGGCCGACGGCTACACGGTAAAGGAACACATCAGGAAGAAGTACATCCAGAAGGGCAGGGAAGCGCTTTCCGTCAAAGGCTTCGACCTGCAAAATTTTGTCACGAAGCAGTGCAATACATGGTACTCCGCCGAGGACCGGAGCGTCTGCACGTTCGACCAGATGAAGGCGTGCGCGGTTGAGCATTCATTCGCCGACGTCATCGAGGCTGGATATACGGACTGGTATCTCGGCGTCGACCTTTCGCAGACGCTCGACCTCACGAGCATCTGGTTCGGCTGCTACGTCGGATTCGATGAGGCGGGCGGCATCGTGGCGAACGGTTTACCCGCCGCCGCCCATCGGCTTTTCTCGCACGTGCTCAGCTGGATGCCGTCGGCAAAACTGCAGCAGCACATCAGCCTGGACAAATTCCAGTACAGGGATTACCTCGACACGGAATTGTTTTTATGTTCCGGGGCGGGCGGCGAGAACATCGACACGCAGCAGATTTTCGAGCAGGTCGCGCAGATCAGGGAAAAATATGATCTGCATTTCGTGACCATCTCGGCGGATCCGTACAATGTGGCCGGAATCCAGGACAAGCTCGTCGATATTTGCGACACGTTCATCCTGCAGAATCAAAGCCCGAAGGCGCTGAGTCAGTACATCGAAGCGCTTTCCCAGCACTGGAAAGACGGCATGATCGCGTATCAGTCCGGGCATGAGGATATCCTGGAAAAAGCCATCACGAATAGCCTGCTCGTCCGCAATAATACCGGGTATTACTCCATCGAGAAAATCAGCCTCCGGGCGGACAGCAATATCCGCATCGATCCGCTGGACGCCATGCTGACCGGATTTATTGCGGCGTATATAGATTTCAATAAACAGGCGCCCACCGGCGACGAGCTGGTGGACGATTGGCTGGACACGATAGCGAGGTGATGACATGATCACGGCCAGCGACGTCAAAAATTATTTACGGATAGACTACACGGACGATGACGCGCTCATCGAGAGCGCCATCACAGCGGGGTATGATTATCTGGCGGACGCCATCGATAATTATGAGCAGCTCTACGCCGGAAACGAGCTTTTCGCCCGAAAGGCGGATTCCTGGGTGCTGACGCATTGGATGCCGCCCATGTATGACCAGCGCGAGGGAATGTTCACCGGGAAGGCGTCCGCGATGGACTATGCCGCGAGGGCGCTGCTCACGCAGCTGCAGCTTTATACCTATACAGAAATTACGGAAACGGAGGAAGACGAAAATGATTCTGGAACTTAAAGGCGATATTTTCGACACGGCCGAGATTTGCGAACAGATCAGCGCGGCGGAAGAGGACATTGAACTGGTCCTCAATTCTCCGGGCGGGGATGTGTTTTCCGGCCTGCAGGTGGTCAAGGCCATCGAGAACTGCAAGCATCAGGTGACGGCGAAGGTGGAGGTCATGGCCGCCAGTATTGCAGCTATTATCGCGCTGAGCTGCGATAAGGTGGTCCTCACGAAGAACGATTTGATGATGCTGCATAACTGCTGGACTTTTACCGCCGGAAACAAGGAACAGCTCCAGCAGGACATCGACATGATGGAAGCCATCGACCGGGTGCTGCATAACATCATCTCGGAGCACTGCTACGACGACGGGCTTTCCGCCCGGGTAGATGAGGGCGACGTCTGGCTGACCGGCGACGAAGTGGCCGAGCTGTTCGACCATTCGGAGCTGATGGACGTCGTGCAGGATTACCGGCTGGCGGCCAGCGCGTCCCTGGTGGACCTGGTGAAAAAGTGCCGCGCCGCCGAGGATGAGAAGAAGAAAAAGAAGAAGAAAACGACGATCAACGTCCCGCCCGAGTCGGAGCCGGAGCCGGAGCCAGAGCCCGAGCCAGAGCCCGAGCCGGATCCTGATCCGGATCCTGATCCGGATCCCGAGAACCCGGACAACACCGATCCGGAGAATACCGGCGGAGATCCCACACCGTCCGGCTCGTATGTTGTCCCCGAAAGGCTTCGGGCTTTGCTGATTACGGCTGAAGCATTGGAGTGAGATTATGCTGCTTGAACGGTTAAAAAACTATATCAAGGGGAGCGTATGGCAAACCGTCAAGACGCAGGTGCTCCCCGTCGGCAGGGGCATCCGATATACGGTTGACGCCGGCGGCAATATGGTATTTGCCACCTGCATCGAAATCCTCGCGAAAAACATGGCCCAGAATCAATGGGCGATTTACGGCGCCGATCATAAAGAGCAGGCGAATTTGATGGCGTCCTTCCGGAAGGTGCTGAATCTTTCCCCGTATCCGGGCATCAACGCTTTTGATTTCTGGGCGTATATGGAGAAACAGCGCCAGGCCGGGAACGCCTACGCCTACATTAAGCCGAACGCGCTGGGCGGATTGGAAGCGCTGGTTCCGCTGGACAATACGCAGATGCAGGTTTTCTGGGATGACGCGAACATCCTCGACGGCGCCCGGAAAATCATTTACCAGTACACGGATCAGGTCAGCGGTCAGACGTTCACGATTCTCCCGGAGGAGCTGCTGCACTTCAAGGCGTACTCGCTGAACGGCATCGTCGGGCGGCCCGCGTTGGCCGTCCTCGGCGAGACACTGAAAGCTGACGCCGACGTTGAAAGCGCTCTCCGCTCCGGCGTGCAGAACGGCTTCGACGGCACCATTATTTTGAGTTACACATCCGATTTATCGGAAGCCAAGAAGAAGGAACTGCAGGCGCGGGTGAAGGAAATGCTGCAGGAAAGCAATTCCACCATCCTGCCTTTACCTGCAGGCATGACGGCGACAAATATCAAGAACGATGTGAAGGCTTATTTCGACGCGATGAAAACCTACAACGCGCAGGCCATCAGCTCGTTCTTCGGTATCCCGCTTGCCATGCTGAACATCGGCGGAGGCGCGGGGATGGCGACATTCTCGACGAATCAGCTGATGAGTTTTTACACCGGGACCATCGCTCCCATAATTTCGCAGTATGCCATCGAGATCACCACCAAGCTGCTGACATCGCGGCAGGTCGGAAAGGGATATCGATTCGACACTGCGAACGACGTATTTGACATGCTCGACGCGCAGTCAAAATCGAGCGTGCTCTGTGCGTACACCGGGGCGGGAATCCTGACGGCCAATGAAGCAAGGGCCAGTTTGCAGTATCCGGCGCTGGAAGGCGGCGACGTGTTGACGCAGCGGGGCGGAACCGGCTCGCTGGGAGACGCGCCGACGAACGAAGGCGGGCGGGGGAAGGAGGAGGACAATGGTATTTGACATCTATGAGAAGCTGAAAATCGACGGCAAGGAATACAAGCTCTGTTATCCGATCGAGCAGATCGCCCGGCTGGAGAGCGAGCTTCGCAGCGGGAATCTGCTGTTGACGGTGGTGAATATGCAGAATCCTGACGTGCTGATTTCCGTCGGCGATTTTTACGCGCTTTTCAAGTATGCCCTGCTGGGCGGCGGGGATGCAGCCGAGGAAGATATCCCGGAGCTGTTCCGATACGCTAAGTGCGAACACGCGGACAAGGAAATCGTCCAGGCGATTGTCTCGGCCCTGCAGAAGTCCGGCGCGGTGGGGAAGCCAAAAAAAGTCAAGGCAGCCAAGGCGTAAGACCTTCACGAACTTTCCGAAAGGCCAGCGACCTCATCGAAGCGCTGGAGCCCATCGCCCTGGGCGAACTGAATCTCTCCATATCTCAATTCGGCGCGCTGACGTTCAAAGAAATCGACGCGCTGGTTGCCGGTTACGTCCGGCGGCATGAGATTCTGGAGGATTTGTTTATCATAAATTGCGCTTTGCCGGTTTATCGGTGTACCCTCGGGCGGAAGGCCCCAAGCTATAAAAAGCTGACGGCCCACCGGCGACGCCATCAGGCGCCAGCCGGAGATATCGACGAGGCGACGCAGAATTACTGGCGCGCTATTCTCAAAGGAGGGAAAAAGAAAAGTGCTCAAAAGCATCGAACTTCGGCAGGAGATTGATGAAATCACTGCCGACATCAAGAACAGAATCGCGTCGTGCGAAGAGGTGCCGGAAGAACTCCAGGCAAAACTCGAAAGCATGATCAACGATTTCCGCACTCAGAAAGCGGCAGAAGCTGCCGCGAAATCTACTGTTAAAGGAGAAGAGAAAATGGACAAGAAAGTATTCAATTCCGCACTGAAGAAGGCTCTGCTCGGCAACGATACGGAGCTGCAGACGATCTACAACACGGCAGCCGGTAACAATGGCGCCGTCAGCGCCGACGGCGGGTATCTGGTCCCGCAGGAACTGCTCGGCCTGAAAGAAAATAACGGCCTCGGCGTCGACATGCGCGATTATTGCACGGTCATCAACGTAGGCACCCGCGCCGGTTCGGTCCCGACGATTGATTACAGCCAGACGCTGGCGCTGACCGCTTTCGACGAGAACAACGCTATCACCGAGAAGAAGGCCGCATTCGGCAGCGTACCCTTCACGCTGGCCAGCAAGGGCGCCATCATCCCCGTCTCCCGCGAGCTCCTCATGGATGCGAACACGGACGTGCTGGCCGTCATCGGCAAGCTGTTTTCCCGCGTCTACAAGAAGGACGTCAACACCGCGCTCCTCACGGTTGCGACCTCGGCGGCGACCGCGGCAGGCACCCCGGCGAACATGGCAAGCAAGGCCACCATCGACGCGATCCGCGCTGCCATCAACACGGTGCCGCTGGATGCCGGTGCGAATTCCATCGTCGTTATCCCGCAGGCTTCCTGGGCGCTCCTCGCGAACGTCTGCGATAAGAACGACCGTTATCTGCTCGCGCAGGATGCCTTCGGAAACACCATCCGCCAGATTGAGGGCCGCCCGGTTGTCGTGGTAGAGGATGACGAGCTCGCCGCCCGCACGATTCTCGTCGGCGATTTCTCCGCCATGTATCATATCGCATATCCGGATCTGGAAGTCATGAGCTCCGCCGAGGCCGGTTTTGCGAAGAACAGCGTCCTCGTCCGCGCGGTCTGCCGTCACACGAATATCTGCACGTACGCCGCGGCGTTCAAGAAGATCGTCGCCGCTGCGAACTAAACAGGGAAGGGCGGCATAAGGGCGTAACATTTCGGGACGCCCTTATGCCTTCTCCTTTTTAGGAGGGAACTATGTTTCGAAGAAATCCGGGACGGTTTACGCACAAAATAAAATTGCTGAAGCCATCCGCGCCGGTCCGTGATTCGATGGGCGGCCTGGAGGCGACGACGTACACGGAGGAGCTGGAGCTGTTCGCCATGTGCGAGCAGAAATCCCAAACGCGCCAGCAGTTTATCGGCGATTATGTCACGGCGGACACAAGGTATTTCGTCATCCGGGACATCCGCAGTGTACTGAGCGCCGCCCTGACCAACGAATGGCGGCTTGTGTATAACGGTTACACTTATATCATCAACGATATCGCGCTGATTGATGAAAGCGTACCGCATTACATCCAGATCACGGCGACGGCAGTGAACGGAAGCGGGGCGATTATATGATTTACAAAGCGCCTTTCACGGCAATCATCACGGCGCTTTATGGCGCTATCTCGCCGGAGGAGTGCCCGATCGGGATTGACTGGTTTGATTCGGCTGTCCCTATCGAGGAAATCGAGTCCCTTTTCCGTGATCAGGCGGAATTTGCATACGGCATTTTCGGAACTTCGGACGCAGACTGTACTCCGAATAAGGATTCCGCCATCTGGGAGGCATCCCTTCGGCTGGAGATTTATTCGAACTACAAAGGGCGGAAGGTTGTGGCGGACAAGCTGGAGGCGCTGCTGAATTATCTGAGCAGCGACGCAGGCTATCAAGCTATACAGACCGGCTTGAACGATCACGGCTTTGCGCTTGTCAGCATCCGCGTGGGCGGTCTCCGGGTGAATCTTCCCATCTTCTCCGAAAATGGAGTATGGCAATCAGGCAGCACTGATGTCGTGTTCAAACTTAATCAACTGTGAGGTGTAATAAATGAGCGTTACTATCGCGAAAGAAAAATACCCTGCCTTTGCGGCGGGCACCGGCGTTTCCGGGAAGCGGCTCGTTTTGTATGTGAACTACGGAACGAACGCAACGGAAGAGAATCCGGTCTGGAATCTGGTCGGCGGTCTGACCAGCAATACGCTGTCCCTGTCGGCTGAAGCTACGACGAATCAGACGAAGGACAACGGCTACTGGCCGATTTCCGCTATCACCAGCAAGAGCTATGAGGTGGACGCCGAAGTCATCATGATGCGCGACAACGTGGCGCAGGAAGCCATCGAGGCGTTCATGATTGACGACGAGATCACCGCCGAGAAGCAGCTGCTGCACATCGCTCTCGTGGATCTCGACAGCAAAGAATATTATGATCTGAAAGTCGCTCCGACGAGCTGGGAGATCACGGCGGAATCTGAGGACATGATCACCAAGTCGTTCACGGCGTCCGGCTCCGGTGCTCCGGAGAAGAAGACCGGTTTCGTCATTCCCGAGGAAGCCGCCGACGACGGCAACGGCTAAAAGTTATAGCGCGGGGGCTTCGGCTCCCGCTATATTTTTGAGAATGTGATTATATGACGCTTGACGAACTTCAAAAGCAGATAAAAGAATACACGGCGAAGGGCTTTTATCAGGACGTGGCCGCCGCGTCGAGGGACGCGCAGCTGGCGACCAGGGGATATATCGCCCGGACGCATCCGCAGTCCGCTTTCGAAGGGCGCACCCTGGGCGGAAAGCAGATCATCGTCGGCAAGTATGAAGTCACGGCGTCGGTGATCAATGCGAATGTGTACGCGAATTATTTTTCCCGCTGGTATAATACCGGCGCTTTCGGGCGGCTCATTCGCGGCCGCGGGCCGAGACGCGGGCAGAGAGGCCCGTCCTATCCGCCGCGCGGCTCTTATTTCGAAAGCAATCGGCAGGCAATCGAGGATTACTACGCCGCCGAACTTGATAAAGCATTACAGAAGAGAATCAAGCTGTAGGAGGTGAAAATATGGCTGACGCAAAAATCACACTGACCACCGAGGCGAAAAACGAAGGGCTGGAACAGTTAAACAGCGCCCTGGCGGCTGGCCAGCAGTCCGTCCTGAAAATGAAGACGGAGCTCCGCGAACTGGAAAAAGCCACGCGGAACGGTACGCAGGCCACGAAGGAGCAGACCGATCAGATGGTCCAGCTCCGAAAAGCCATCAACGAGCAGACCACGGCGAACAGCTCCTACAGAAAAGAGATCGCGGCCACTACAAAGGAAATCAGCAACAGCGCGAAGGCCATGGCGGAAGGCGACAGCGGCGCCCGACAGCTGGCGTCCGCTTTCAAGCTGACGGAAGGATTCACCACGGCGTTCTCCGTCGCCATCGGTTCGCTGGCGGCGACAATCGCCACGCAGGCGCTGGCGGCTTTGTCGGAGCTCGCGGGGCAGGTCGTGGAACTTGGCGCGCAGATGCAGCAGTCCGTCGCGCATATCGCCGCGATGAAGAACAATCTCGGCAGTGCCGTCGAAGCATACCGGGCTTTCAATGACGTCGGCAGGAATACGACGTATGACCTGGAAGCGGTTCAGCAGATGGGCGTCCAGCTCATGAACATGGGCTACTCCGCCCAGAACGCGGCGGCGCTTATCCAGCTTTGTGCGGATACGGCAGCCGGACTCGGGCAGGGGCAGGAAGGCGCCCAGCAGCTCGTCACGGCACTCAGCCGCATCCAGGCGACCGGGGAAATGTCTTCCCGCCAGCTCATCGGCTTGCAGATGGCGGGCATGGATCTGGACAAGGCTTTCGCCGCTGTGGGGATGTCCGCCGAAGAGGCCATGAAGGCCATGGACGACGGAACGCTGGACGCGCAGACGGCGATCCAGGCGCTCACCGATTACATGCACGAATTCGACGGCTCCATGGAGGAGTCGAAGAATAATACCATTGACGCCTGGGGAGACGTCGAAGGAAATATTTCGACGGCGTGCGCGGAGATCGGCGCCGGAATCTTCGAGGCGTTCAATCAGTCCGGCATCATCCAGGAACTCATCGATTTCACGCAGGACATGATCACGCTGATCCGGGGAGACGGCTGCGGGGCGTTCGCTGATATCGGAGCCATCGCCGGAGAGGTGCTGAACTTCATCGCGTCCCTGCTCGGCTTCGTATTTGACACCATCCGCGTCGTCATCCTGATCCTCAACGATGCCTATGCCGCGTTCAAAGAATTCGGCGCTGGCGTCATCGAAGCCATCCGCCCGGCGGTGGATATCATCCTCGCCATGTACGAGGCGGTCAAAACTGTGCTGGCGGCGGTCGGCAAGGCTGTGAGCGCCGACATCGAAAGAACCTGGGGAGAGACGTTTACCATCCCCGCGGTCGCTTTCGAGGGCGCCAGCGAGAATCACTTCCGCGAAATCGCCCACGGGGGCGGCGGCGGTGGCGGCGGTGGCGGCGGAGGCGGAGGCGGAGGCGGCGGTTCGTCCCGGAACTCCGACGAAGCGAGAGCCGCCCGCGAAGAAGAGAGAGCACGGCGCGAGGCTGAACGAGCCGCCGCCGCTGCAGCGAAAGCCGCGCAGAAGGCTTTCGAGGAAGAATTCAAAGCCATATACTCGGAATTCCAGGAAGGAAGCAAGACGCTCCTCGATGCCTGGATGGGCGATCCGGACAGCGCCGCGTCGAAAATTAAGGCGCTGAAAGAGCAGCTCGTCGCGCAGTTTGAGGAAATCGACCAGGCGGCGGCCACGGCTCAGCAGACCGGCGACCTGAATCCGCTGGCGTCCATTTTGAAGAAAACGCCGGACGCTTTGGCGGAGGAGCTGGCGGCGAAGGGGCAGACGATTTCCGAATTCGTCGCCATGTATAAGGAGCAGCTGGCCAGCGCGGCGGAGGCGGAAGGGAAATCCGTCCAGGAAGCCGAGAACTGGAACAAGCAAGTCGTCAATTATTGCAAGGGCGTGGCGGGCGCCATGTCTGACGCGATGGTTGATTTCATCATGGGCGCGAAGTCCGGACAGGAAGCGCTGAAAGATTTCGCGAAGACGATCATCAAGAACGCGCTGCAGCTCCTCACGCAGTGGCTGTCCCTGTTCGCCATCTTCTCCATCGTCGGCGATCCGGCGCTGGCCGCCCGGAACGCATCCGCCGCCCTCTTCGGCTCGAACGGGGGCGCGGTCAAATTAGCCTCGGGCGGTTATGTCAGAGGCCCGGGCACCGGCACCAGCGACAGCGTGCCCGCGATGCTTTCAAACGGCGAGTATGTTTTGAACAGCGCAGCCGTCGACCGCATCGGCGTCGGCACTCTTAACGCGCTGAACAGTGGCGCGGTTCCCGCTTTCGACGGCGGGACGGCACCGGCTGCAGCACCGGGCGGCTCGGTCACGCTGAACGTGTCCGCCATCGACGCTTCCAGCTTCTCGGCGTTCTTGAACCGGGGCGGGCTGGACAGCATCCGGCAGGCGCTTTTCGAAAATAATCGCGGATTCGGTTCGGAAGTAGGTGTTTGGTAATGCCTTATTTTTTCCCGCTGGACGCTTCGAAGGTCAGCTGGTCCAGCAAGCTGAAAACAAAATGGGACGTCACCAGCTTCCGGTCCGCCGGGCAGATGCGAAAAGCTCTCGTCCATCAGGACCGTCCGCTGTGGACTTTTTCCCTTAATTTCCCCCAGATATCGAAGAACGAAGTGGACAAGCTGCTGGCGTTTCACGCCGCCCGGCGCGGAAGCTGGCAGCCGTTCTTGTATAAGGATTTCGAACGCTACGCCGTTATCAGTAAAGAGCTGCAGCAGGACTCGAACGGGCGCTATATTGCCGTGATTCCTTTCGACGATTACGAAGAGCCCGCGCCCTATGTCGATAACGTCAAGCTGTGGGCGGACGGTCAACGGTCCACCGATGTCTCCACGGACGGCGGCTTGATTTTGGTATCAGCTCCGGGCGCTGAGATGAAATTCGATTACGAGTATTATTTCAAGGTGGTATTCGCGGATTCGATATCCGTCGCGCAGATTTTTTATGATCTTTATCGCGTGGATCTGACGCTGGAGGTGGTGGAATGAAAACCGCCTCCGCCGTCATCCGCTCCTGCCTCGCAGCCGAGAGCGCGGAAACGTGTGACCTTTACACGCTTACCCTCGCGAGCGGGGCCTTGTATCATTTCGCCAGCTATTCCTCTGACGTTGTTTTCGGTGGCGTCACTTATGACCACAAAAAATTTTTATTCAAGCGTCAGCAGGTTAAGCTGTCCGGGGCGCCGTCGGTCGACACGCTCGGTGTGACAATCTATTGTCAGACTGACGACACGATCGGCGGTGTTCCATTTATGCAAGCATGTCACAACGGCGTGCTCGATCAGAGCACGATGCTTTTATCCCGCGGGTATTTTTACGCGGGCGAGTGCGTCGGGGTGCTGGATATTTTTTCGGGCCGGTGCGAAGTGCATTCCTCTGGCGGGCTTTGCGTGAATCTGAGCATCAAGAGCGTGCTGCAGGGGCTGGCCGCTCCGGTACCGGTGCGAATGTTCGCGTCTCAGGCGGCGTACGTGAACAGCAACGGCGTCATCACGACGTCCAGCCGCGACACGACGAGCATGGTGATCCCGCTGAAGCCGTCCGGGAATGTTTTGATGAGGTTATGACCATGGACAAAGAAAAGCTGAATAATTTGGCGATGACGTATGTGGGCACGCCGCATGTCAACGGCGGGAACATCAAGGGCGTGGGGCTTGACTGCTCCACGCTTCCCGCGCAATTTTTCCATGAGCTGGGCCTCGGCGAATTCAAGATCATGTTCGGGTACAGTGGGGACTGGTACTGCAAGAAGGACTGTGAGGAAAAGCTGCTGCCCTACCTCGAAAAATACGGGGAACGTATCACGGCGGCGGAGCTGCAGCCCGGCGATGTCATCAGCTACAGATGGGGGCGGGCGCAATACGCGCATCTGGCCATCTATCTCGGCGATGATCGCGTGCTACATTGTCAGGCGCTCACCGGCGTCGAGATCACGGAAATCAATTCGCCGTATTTCTTCGACAAAAAGGGCGAGAGCCGAGTCACTGGATACTGGAGGGCGGTGCATCAATGAGCGGACTTTTCGGGGGCGGCTCTCACGTAACCACGCGGGCCGACAAAATCGCATCCTTCCAGGCGACGACGTGCGATTTCGGGACGCCGCTGGCGATATGCTACGGCACATCGAAGCGCGGCCCGAATTTGATAAACTGGCAGGACTTCACCGCCCGGGAAATCGTGACGCGCACGAAGACGGGCAAAAACTCCTCCTCGACGTCAATCAATTATCAGTATTACACATACCTGGAGCTGGCGCTGTGCGAAGGAACGATTGCCGGAATCCGTCGTGTATGGATAGGAGATCAGGTGTATTCGTCTCTCGGCTCCAGCGGCGTCGGATTCCCGCTGAGTTTGAACCCGGGAAACAATCCGAACCCGACGGCCTATATGCAGTCGCACCATCCGAGCATCGCGGTCGGATACAGGAACATGGCCTATCTGTACGGCTTCGTCTTCCTGGGTGAAAACGCGGCATCGGTGCCGAGTTATCAATTCGAGATCCAGGGGCTCCTCCGGAGCACCGGCGACGGGACGGACGCGAATCCGGCGGACGTCATCATCGATTTACTGAGCCGCATCGGGTACGCCGCCTACGTGGACACCGACAGCTTCGAGAATTATCGGCGCTATTGTGCCGGGGCTGATTTGCTGATTTCCACGCCGTCGGACGCATTCACGAATCAGAAAAAATGCCAGGAAGTGATCAAGGAAATCCTGACGATCACGAACGCCTATATGTTCTGGAGCGTTGACCGTTTCAAGGTCGTGCCGAGGGACGACCGGGCGAGAGGTTCCTGGACGCCGGATACGGTCGTCCGATATCGGCTGACGCCGAACGAGATGGCCGTGCAGGATAACGGCTCGTGCATCCTCTACGAACGAAAGGACAGCTCCGAAGTCTTCAACCGCTTCGGCGTCAGCTTTACGAACCGGGCGAACAATTACGAAGTCGAGACGGTTTTCTATGAAGACACGGACGACATCCTGACGTCCGGGCTGCGAACGTCCAGCGATTTTTCCGCCCACTGGCTGCACACCACAAGCCGGGCGGTCACGGTGGCCGAGATGCAGGCGCGGATCAACCGGACAGAAAACGTCCGTTATAAGTTTAAGCTGAGCTGGGAATTCGGCCTCCTGGAGCCGGGCGATTTGGTCATGCTGACGGATCCGGTCATCGGGCTGAATAATCAGCTGGCCATGATTGAGTCCATCGACGAGGACAGCCAGGGGCTGCTCTCGGTCACGGCCATCCGCAGGGACGCATCGGCCTCCGGGCTTTCCTATCAGATTGATGATCCGGAATATAACATCATCTCCTACAACGCGGAGCCGGGAGACGTGGAAACGCCGCTTATGATTACCCCTCCGGCGGACCTTGTGACCTCGGCGAGCGGTGTGGAGCTCTGGATCGGGCTGCACGGTCAGACGGCTGCCTGGGGCGGCTGTAACGTGTACGCCTCGACGAAGGACGGAGCCTATGAGATTTATGGGCGCTTCAATAAGTCCTCGAATTTCGGCTATACGCTGACGGCCGTCGCCGCGTATGAGCACACCGTGGACGTCCATTTCTCGAACGTCGGCACGGTGGAGATTTTGGAAGGCAGCGCAGCGGATGCGGAGAACTGCCTGACGGATATCTGGATCAATGGCGAGTGTATGGCCTACACCGGGGCGGAGCTCATCGGCTCGAATTCGTACCGGCTGACCGGACTGATCCGCGGGAAATACGGAACAGCCATCCTGTCCCATAACATCGGCGAGGGCTTCGCCATGCTGGACGGTTCGCTCTTCGTCGTTTCCCTGACGAAGAATCTGCTCGGGAAGATGCTGTATTTCAAATTCACCAGCGCGAACGTCTTCGGGAATAACTTGCAGGAGCTGAACGACGTCGATTATTACAATCACCGCGTCCATCTGTATGACATCCCGAATGTGACGAATCTCACCGCGGTCGTGACCAGGAACGCCGACACCTGGGATATCGCCCTCCGCTGGACGGCGCCTGACTGGACGGACTACAGCTCCGGGCGGGTATCGTACAAACTGAGCGGGGCGAGCCAGTGGACATATTTCGGTATGGCCACGACGGAGACGACGATCACCGGCATCGACACCGCCGGAACGTATAATATTTCCGTCGCCACTCGGGATATCAACGGAAACTATGAGACCGAGGACGACGGCACAAAAATCACGGTCACGCTGAGCACGTAAGGAGGGCTGTCAATGTACTATGCCAAAAGATTCTTCGACAAGGCGCGGCGCATCGAGGTGGGGAGTTATGACACTTTCGCCATCCCGTTCGTCATCAAATACCATGCACCTGTCGAGGGAGAGAGTTATATTTTTACAGTCCGCCGGGTGGCAGACTGCCCGGCGCGGATGGGAAAAACACCGAATTTAGGGGATATCGTTTTCCAAAAGACTATCCACTATCTGGACTTGGTGCCGGTCACGGATGAGACGGGCGCCGTCCTCGGCTGTTATTTCTACATCAACGCATCGAAAGCCGAGACGGCGAATATCCCCGCGGGGCTTAACGCTTACGACCTGTCGTACGCCAACGGGGATTTCGAGTTTGAATTGATTCCGCCGAGCGAATTCTGGGCTGGGGAGGTATTGAGATATGAGTGATGCAGTCGTAAATGTGGATTTTATCCATAAGGTCGTCGAGGTCGAATTTGACAAGGATATCGCCATGGCGGCCACGCACCTCATGGAAGCCGCCGCCGAGGCCGCCGCGTCCGCCGTTCGCGCGGAAACGTGGGCGGAGGGCACTGACGCGCAGGTCGGAGTGCTGGGCGGCGAACATTCCGCGAAAGGCTGGGCGGAGGTATCCAGCAGCTATGTGACGCAGGCCAGCGGCTACGCAGACGCCGCGAGCGCATCCGCGGGAGCGGCGAGCGATTCCGCCGACGATGCGGAGGAATCCGCCGGGGCCGCGCAGGACGCCCTGGAGGAAGCGAAGGAAATCGCGTCCGTCATCGGCGTCGTCGGCGAGCCTTACAATCCGACGAAAACTTATAATTTCCCGGATACCGTCATCACGCCGGACGGATCCACGTGGCGCTGTCTCGAAACTTCGACCGGGGAATATCCGGCGACGTCTTCGAAATGGGTGGCGTTAGCTTTGGCCACCAGCGACACGTTCGAGTATGACGCGAATGGTGATTTGCAGCCGTGCAAATATGCTCAGCGCTCGTCGATGTGGCAGCTCGACGAGAATGAGGATATCTACCCGGCCAGCGCATAAAAAAGAGAGGAGATCATAAAATGGCAATGTATCCTAACATCGTCCCCGCCGGAGACCTGACGCAGAATCTCGGCACCGCGACAAAACGCTGGAATAATATCCACGTCAAGACCGTGAACGCTGACGTCTTAGCGGGCGGCGTCAAAACCGAGATGGACAGCAAGGCGACCATCACCGAGCTGCAGCGCGTGGAGGGCGAAATCGGCTACGCCACCGCCCCGAACTATTACGAAGAAGACCAGGCTTTTTATGACGCCAGCCTGGAGCGCGAAAACAACACCGAGATTATTTCTCCTGCGGTTTTGTGGCTGAACATCAACAATCAGGGCCGGAAGTTAGAGGAGCAGGTCACGATCGACATCGACGATCATGACGCATGGGACACCAAGGCCCAGCGGTGGGAAGCGGAGACCGCCTACGAAATCGGCGACACTGTTTTCCCGACGGCGGGCTCTTCCGGTTACGTTTACGTGTGCCAGCGGGCGGGCACGTCGTCTTCCCTCATCCCGACATGGCCGACGACGCCCGGCGCTACGTATAACGACGGCTCCGTTATTTGGTCCTGCCAGCTCGATTATGCGTTTGGCACAAACCGCGCGGGCCGTGATGTGTATATCTTCGCGTGCGTGAACGAGGAAGAGCCGCTGGTGCCGACGCTGGTGATCTCCATGAATAGCACCGTGCCCGTCGGGTACACGGCGTCGAATAGCCGGAAGGTGGGCGGCTTCCATTGTCTCTGTGTTGACGTCGGCACGATTGCGAATCATCCGCTGTCCGGCTACGTTGCGGGCGATATCCTCCCGTGCTCGATTTGGGATTTGAAGCATCGGCCCATCGGTGATCCGGAAGGCTACGCCTACGATGAGGGCACCGATATGTGGTATTCGATTTACGGCCTTTCGTGGTCCGGCACCTGGGGCAGCGCGACGGCCACGCAGCCAGGCAGGGCTGACGACGACACGCTAACGCTCGAAAGTAAATACGGCGCGGAGTGGGCGGACGGCGCCAGCTCCGAGAAGTGGCACTGCTGGAAGTTTGAGCAGATTCTCGCCCGCCAGAAGCAGCGCCTCCCGTATCAGCGCGAATTCATGTCGGGCAGCCAGGGCAGCAACCAAAGCACGAACATCGCGGGCAGCGCTGATCCTGTCACGACGGGCGGCCATAAAGACACGGCGAGCCGTCGCATGATCTCGAACATCGGTCTCGAAGATTGCTGCGGCGATCACTGGCAGTGGGGCGCGGATGTAGGCAGCGCAAGCACGTCCGGCTCGTATGGTAACGCCTACGATGCAAACGATAAATACCAGGCGGGCCAGGTATATGGTACCGTATATCGGCCTCTCTTCGGCGGTTCTTGGAATTCTGCGGCGTACTGCGGTTCGCGCGCGTCGGCTTGGAGTAACGGTGCACTGATTCTTGTTGCTGACCTCGGGGCCCGCGGCGCGTCCGAGCCGTTGTTCCGCAGAACGATTTAACACGCCACGAGAACCGGCTCCTGCACGCAACGCGGCGCCGGACACGGGCGCGAAGCACGGCGCGGCCGCGTTAGCGGCCGCGCTTATGGTGGGATAATAAAATCTGGCTTGTATGTTATGTGTCGGCCTATCTTCGGCGGTAATTGGAATAATGCGGCGAACTGCGGTTCACGCGCGTCGAATTGGAATAACAGTGCACTGAATCTTAATGCTAACATCGGGGCCCGCGGCACGTCCGATACGTTTGGAAAGCGTCCAAAGCTGCAACCCAAACGGCTGAACATACAGGCCATCCTTCGGGAGAATACGCAAATGGGTGGCTCTCTGAAATAGTAAGAAGGCTGAAACTTCGGGAGAGTATTTATTATGAAAAGACATGGCGGACTTTTCGAGAAGATCGTCGATCCGGAGAATATTGAGCTGGCCTACCAAAAAGCCCGAAAGGGAAAGAATTGGCAAGAAAGCGTTCAACGCGTAGAAAATAACAAGAAAGAAAAACTTGCCGCTCTTCGGCAGCAGCTCCTCGATGGATCCTTCACGACATCAAAGTACACCGTGAAAATCATCCACGAACCAAAAGAAAGAGAGATCTTCATACTTCCTTTTTACCCTGACCGCATTATGCAGCACGCGATCATGAATATCGTCGCGCCCATCTGGGACGGCCTGTTCATCTTCGATTCGTATGCGTGCCGGAAGGGAAAAGGACAACACGCCGGAAGCAAGCGGTGCATGCAGTTCACGCGTCGAAACGCCTGGGTGTGTCAGTTCGACATTTCCAAGTTTTACCCGTCCATCCCGCACGACAGACTGATAGAAGTCATCTGGCGGAAGATCAAGGACAAGCGCGTGCTCGCATTGTTTCGGGATATTATCGACAGCATCGGAGGAGACCGGAACGTCCCGATCGGGAACTACACGTCCCAGTGGTTCGGTAATTTATACATGAACGAGCTGGATCAATACGTGAAGCACCGGCTGCACGTCCGCGATTATATCCGATACTGCGACGACTTCCTGATCTTCGGGAACGACAAGGAAGAACTGAAACGCCAGGCCGACAAGGTCGAGGCGTTTGTTTCTGAGCGGCTGCAGCTGCGGCTCTCAAAAAAGTCTTTATACCCGACGGCGCACGGCATCGATTTCCTCGGATACCGGCACTTCCCGGACGGAAAAATACTCGTCCGGAAGGAGACGGCGAAACGGATCCGGAAGCGCCTGAAGGGCATCCCATGGGCTTTACGGCACGGGAAAATAACAAAAGAACAAGCCATCGGCAAGCTGGCCAGCGCCAACGGCTGGCTGCAACACGCCAACGCGCACCATCTGCGAATGGCCATCCGGCTGGACGAGCTGACGGCGGAAGTGGAGGCGATACAGTGACCTTGAAACGATTTTCTGATCTACCGCTCAAAAAGAGAGACGCATGGGCGGAGAAAAAGAAGATCAGCGAAATCATCGGAAAAGAAATCTACATCACCGGCTTCTCGGTCATCCAGTCGAAATACGGGCCGAATGCAGAGGCACTTCGAATCTCATTCGAGATCGGAAACGAGCGCTTCATCTGCTATACGGCATCATCGCTTCTCAGGCGTCAGCTCGAATCGACGGAAGACGAGCTGCCTTTCCTGGCTACCATCGAAGAGAAGAATCACTGGCTGACCTTAACTTGAAAGGAGATATGCAATCATGAAAGGCTTTCCGAAACATCTGAACTCGAAATATGATTACTACTACATCAAGGAAAACTTCCCGAAAAAGAAATGGGCGCCATACTGGCAGCGGCTTCTCGACGAACGGTATCGCTGGATGGATGACCACGAAATCACGGATCCGTCCCAGGGCATCATCGACGACACGCACCGCATCGAGGAACGCCACTCCACGGACCAGAGCACCGGCGAAGAGGTCATCACTTATATGCAGGTCGTCTATAAAGAGAACCCGGGCTCCGATTTCTGGCGCCTGAATTTCACGGTCGAAGAAGTGGAAAGAGCACTGGAGGAAGACTGATATGATTCGATGGTTGATAATGGCCCCGCTCTCGCTGATTGTCTCCCTCTTCTGCTACATCACGAACCCGATCGTGGTGCTCTTCTGCGATGAGGACGGCGAGCTTCCCGGATTCCTTTCACTGTGGCAGACCTGGGACAACAGCTGCAATCCGTCGGACGTGACCGATAATAAGCAGCTCCCGGACATCTTCCTCTATGATTGGAATAAACACTATATCGAGTATAAGGACACGACGCCGGAGCTGGCCGCCGAAGGACGTGATCGCTGGTTCACGACCTGCATCGACAGCAACTTCACGCTGTGGGAACTCTTCCAGCGCTACGTCTGCCGGACATACTGGCTGACAAGGAATTGCGCGTATGGCTGGACGTTCTGGGTATTCGGCGTTCTGCCCGGCATCCGGTGGGACATCAAAAAGAATGACGGGCAGACGAAATATCTGCACGAGGATGTGCCGTTCTGGTGGCTTGATAGGGCGTGGTGCTACAAGAGCACGGCCCCGCTTTTCACGCTGTGGGGATGGACGGTTCACCAGGAATGTTTTTTAGGGTACAAAGTCAAAGAGGAAGCGCAGGTGGATACACGGGCGATGATCGCGACACGCGCGACGGCCTCATTCTCAAAGGAGGGGGAGTGAAATGGATCTGACGGAACTCTATCAAAACATGGTCGGAACGGTCGGACACCTCAGCGAAAACTGGGTGATGAAGATGGCGGGGGCGGCCTTCGTCGGCGCGGCCTGCTCGATGCACGGCCAGCTCCTCCTGGCGTTCGTCGCGCTGATCATCATCGACCTCATCACAAAATGGATCGCTTTGTCGCATGACTATTTGACGAAGCGCAAACGGCGGAAGAATCCGACGCTGTGGCAGTGCGTCACGAATATCCCCGCCGCCCGCGCAGCCGGATATATCAAAAGCGAAGCCATGAAGCACCGGTTCCTGGGAAAAATTGTCGTGTACCTCATCGTCATTTTTGCCGGGGCGGCTATCGACAATATCATGATTACGATGGATAAGCCCGTCTGGGCGGTTGTCCTGCTGGCCGGTTATCTCTCGATAACGGAGCTGATCAGCATCGTCGAAAATCTCCAGGACGCCGGAGTCGAAGAAGCGGAACACCTGCACGAAATCCTCGAAAAAAAGAGAGACGCAATAAAATGACCTCGTAGGAAGCCCGTAGAGCGACGAAAAAGACCTTCCGTGATAAATCTATCACGGGAATTTTTGGCCGCCGCTCATCGGGCTCTTATTATTGAAAGGAGCGAAAAAGCATGAAAATCTTTATTAACCCCGGACACGATCAGCTGGAACTGGAGGGCACGCCGGATTATGATCCGGGGGCAGTGAACGAGGAGCTCGGCCTTCGGGAAAATGAAATCGCGCTGACGATCGGCGAGCTCGTCGAAAATTATCTCACGGCTGCCGGATGCACGGTGAAGCTCCTCCAGCACGAAAGCCTTTCCAAGATTTACGAGACCGCGAACGATTGGAACGCGGACCTCTTTATCAGCATTCACTGCAACGCATACGCCAGCGAAGCGGCGAACGGAACCGAGACGCTGGCCTATCCGGATGACGCGAAGGGGCTGAAGCTGGCGGCCTGCATCAATAGTCAGATAGTCAATACTTTTGACAGCATCACGGACCGCGGCGTCAAAACGCGGACGGATTTGGCCGTCCTGAACGGGACGGACATGCCCGCCGTCCTCGTCGAAACGGCCTTCATCAGCAATCCCGACGACGCCATCCTTTTGATGGATCGCCAGGATGATTTCGCCCGGGCCATCGCCCGCGGCGTGACGGATTATCTGATGGGGTGACGTCATGAGGATCAAAAGCATGATACCTCTTTCCGATGCGGAGCTGGGGAAAATCCAGAGCATCATCCAGGAATCCCGCTGCTGGAATGAATCGCTCCGGGCCACATTCCCGGCAACGTATTATCGAATCGATGAGGAGGCCGGTATCATCTGGATCGGTCGTCACTCGCACGATTACACATACGAGCTGGAGGTGTGAGAATGTGGAAGATAAGAAGAGTGCTCTTTATTACGCTTTTATTGGCGGCATCGTTGTTTTTGTGCTGTGTGTCTGTTGGTTCCTGCTCCGAGAGCCCGACGTATCAGATCAGCGCGACGCAGCTCGAAATGTTGAGCAGTCACTTGACCGCGCTGGAGAGGAACAACGCCGAGCTGCTGAGTCTGCTGGACGCATCCGAGATGGACTTGACGGAGGCATCAAAATCATTGAGCGAGTCGAGGAAAGAGCTGACAACGCTGCGGGAGCAATTAACCGCGCTGCAAGCGGAAACGAAGCGGCTCGACGAATCATTGAGGACAGCCAACGCCGAGTTACAGAATGCCAGGGCATCATTTCGGAAATCAGAGAAGGAACGCGATAAAATCGAAGGACGGCTGCGGACGCAGCGGAACATCTGGGAAGCGCTTTTCGCGGTTGCCGTCGGTGTGGCCATAGCGAAATAAGAAAAAGCCTCGGGAATTTCCCGAGGCTTTTTCTTATGCGCTCCGGCGCGAGGCCGGGCGGCTGATTACAAAGTCGATTATAAATGCGATGCTTCCGACATCACTCCGGGCGCACCAACTGCATCGCACTTTCAGCTTCACGGTCACGGTTGAGGGTGCTACACGTATAGAGTCCACAAGGTTTTCGAGGAGAGCACGATAATTTATCGTGCTCTTTTCGTTTACCATGCCGCCGAAGGTCGTCTGGATGTACTCTTTGATTTTCGCGGGCGGCATTTTCGGAAGGTGGCCGCGCGTCTCGATCTGTTTTAGGTTGTGCTCGGCTGTGCGGAAGGCGTCCTTCGTGCGCTGGAATTCCGCCTCGTCGATTTCGTCGAAAGGTACGCCCGCCCGGATGCGGTCATAAAAATTATCGAGCTGCTTCCGGGCTTTGTCCCTCGCCTCCGTCATCATATCGACGGAGGCTTTTTCGTTTTTCTGCAGCTTGGCATATTCGACCTGGACTTTTTCGACGAGGGTATCCAGGACGCCCTCATCGTAGAGGACGGCCCGGAGCTGATCCAGGACGTCCCGCTCCAGATCGTCGGCATTGACTGCCCGATTCGCGCAAACCGTCTTTCCCTTCCGCATGTGCGTCTCGCATCGATAATACCGCGTGCGGACGCCCTTCGTGTTCGTCGTCGCGCCGCCCACCATCGCGCCGCCGCAGACGTCGCAGAAAACATATCCCGACAAAAGGTACGGGACTTTCGCCTTCTGGCGTCCGCCGTTTTTGTGCCGGTTCGCTTCCATTCTCTTCTGCACCCTTTCAAATAATTTTTCGTCGATGATCACCGGGCAGACGTCTTTCACGATGACCACGCCGTCATCATCCGGCGCGTGGCTGTTCCGGGGCTTTCCCGTCCGCCGATGCCGCCCGCCCACGCTCCAGCCGATGTATCGCCGGTTCTTCATCAGGTCATAGAGGGAATTCTTGCCGAAGGGCTTTCCGCGCTTCGTCCTGTATCCGTGGCTGTTCAGCCATTCCAAAATCTCGCCGTAGGAGCTGCCGCCCGCGTACATATCGAACATCGTCCGGACGGCCACCGCCTCGGCCTCGTTTATGATGTACCGTTTGTCCGGGCCGATATCGTACCCATAGAGCGGAACGCCGCCCGCCGCTTTCCCCGCCAGCAGGTTCTCGCGCTTTCCCTTCTTGACCTCGCGGGAAAGGTTCGCGGAATACCATTCGCTCATCCCGGCCATGACGGCCTTCATCATGCCGCCCTCCGGGGTATCCGGGATTTCCTGGGCGGCGAATTCCATCTTCACGCCAGCGGCCTGCAGGCGGTGGCTGTTCTTATAAAAATCGTAAGCATTCCGCCCGATGCGGTCGAGCTTATGGGCGACCACTATCTCAAAAAGCCCGGCCTCGGCATCGGCGAGCATCTGCTGGAATTGCGGGCGGTTGTCATTCGTGCCGGTGCATGCCTCGTCCGCGTACTCGTGCACGATGGAATATCCCTTCCGCTTGCAGTATTCCCGGCAGGCCCGGAGCTGGGCGACGATGCTCTCCTCTCGCTGGTTGTCGGAGCTGTAGCGGGCATATAGTGCCACTATCATATAAAGACCTCCTCACATCTCGCGCTGAATCGAAATCACTCTGCCGAGGATCAGGACCGGCAGGGAAAGGCAATCTTCATTTGAAAAGAATCTCGGGCTGAACACTGCCGGATTATCCGCGACCAGCGTGATGCCGTCCTGCGATTTGAAAACGCGCTTCACGGTGGAGTCCTGGTTGTCGATCAGGACGACGGCGACCTGCCCGGAGTCGACGTCCGGCTGGATGCGGACAATGGCGATGTCGCCGTCCATCAGGTTCGGCTCCATGGATTCGCCAAAAACGTGCAGCGCGAAATAGTCCTCGCTGCGCCGATGATCCATAGAGGGGATATACATAAATTCATCCGCTTCCTGGATAGCCTCGCGCGGATCACCGGCGACGACACTGCCGAGCACCGGAATCTTTATCATATCCAGGGCGCCGATGCGGTTCGCGCTGTCGCTGGATGAATCATGCGCTTGCAGCAGGTCGCTCCTCTCGACATGGAAGAAGGCGCAAATCATATCCAGTTTATCCATGCGCGGCACTTTTTGACCGGCGCACCAGCTCGTCACCGTATTAGCGGATACCCCAACATAATCCGCTAAGTCCTTCTTTAATTTTCCCGTCTCGTCGAAAAGACGGACAAGGTTTTTCTGAAATGTCTTCCTAATAACTGATTCATTTATAGTCATTGAGAGCACCCCCAAGTCCATAATATACTAAAAGTTTGCCCGTTTCAAGGGGAAAATATAAAAAATCAAACTTTTAGTATTGACTCAAACTTTAAGCTGTGGTATTCTGTCACGTGAAAGGAGGTGGTGGTTCATGAAAATCAGTTTGAAAGCCGCCCGCGTAAATGCAAATCTCACGCAAGAAGATGTCGCGAAGCATCTCCACAAAGGAAAACAGACGATTACGAATTGGGAAAATGGGCATACCTCCATTGATATCGCAAATTTCACGGCGCTCTGTTCTCTGTATGGGGTGAATCCCGACAATATTTTTTTGCCCAAGCACTCAAACTTAAAGGTGGATTTAGCGGGGGAGGGCTGACGATGCGGACCAAGACGAAGCGGGAAATCCGGATCGAGGTCATGGAGAACGCGGCGCCGATGGAGGAAGCGCTGAACCGGCTGGCCCAGATCATCGCCGCCGGAATGATCCGGGAGGAGCAGGAAAGGGAGGAGAGCAAGACATAATGGGAAAGGTTTATCAGGACAGCCGGGGATGGATTTTCAAAGTAATGCCCGGCCTTGGCAATAGCGAATACAAAGCCCGGTACAGGAAGCCGGGAAAAGCGGGATGGCATTGTGTGGCCGTGTTGCCGTGGCGCTTACTTATGAAGCGGGCGGATGAAGACCTGGAAGCCTATGCAAAGAAAAAGGGCATGGTGGAGGTTGAGCCAGAATGAAGCGGAACGTATTGGACGCGCTGAAAGTGCTGGAGAAGGAAGAGCCGGACATGCTGATGGTGATACAGGAAAGATGCTGTCCGGGAATCGATGCGGTATGCGGCGATCAGGACTGCGACCAGTGCTGGGAAGAAGCGATGATGGGAGGAAAGCGAAACGTGACGAACGCGACGATGGAGCTGCTGGAGCGAGTGTTCCGGTCTCAGAAGGAAAACGACGATTATATTTCCGACGTGGCGGACGCGATGGAGCGGCTCCGGGTACGAAATCGACCGGTCGACGAAATAGCGCTCCGGCAGGCCATGGAAAAGTATTTGAGAAAGGTGGAGGCAAAATGAAGGTTTATCTGTCGCACCCTTACGGGGGAAGTCTTATCAACAAACTGCACTCTATGGGAATCGCGAAGCTGTATCAGGAAATCTGGGCGGCGGAAGGCGTGGATCACGAAATCGTGAATCCGCTCGTCGAGCTGGAGGACGAGGCCGAGAATAATACCGAGCCGCAGATGCTGGCGCTGGCCATCGACCTGATGCGGAAATGCGACGCGGTTATGTTCGCGCCCGGCTGGAAGAAGAGCCGCGGGTGCCGGATGGAGCACATGGCCGCCTTCGCCGACGGCATGAAAATCTGTTACCTGCCGGAAGGGCTCGCGATGTCATGATGAAATACTGGAACATGCTGACGCCGGAGGGCAAGGCAATCACGGCGGTCATCATCTTAATTGTGGAGGCGTTTCTGCTATGGGGCTGAAGGAGGTGAGATTGTGCAAGGCGTGCGGGAATCCGCTGCCGGAATGGGCGAACGCCCGGATGATTTACTGCCCGGACTGCAGCTATCTCCGGCAAAAGGAACGCGCCAGGGAAGAGCGGGAATATCTGGAAGAAAAAGGCATCTGCACACGCTGCCGGAAAAACAAGGCGGCGGAGGGGCGGAAGATGTGCCCGGACTGCCTGGAATTCATGAGGCAATACAACGGGCAAAGGAAAAGCCGCTGACGTCTGCCCACGCCAACGGCCCGAAAAAAGTTTCCCCATGAGGAAGTATATCAAAGAAGAAAGAAGGATGCAAATATGGATTTCAATATCAACATTCGCGTCGAGGTGACGCCGGAATTCTGCAAGGCGCTCGACAATATCGCGAACACCATCACGGCGGCGTTTTGCGTAACCGCCGCGTCGAATTTCGACACGAAGACGCTCCACCGGGCGGAGCAGATCGCGGACATCGTGGCCGCCCCGCCGGAAGAAAATGATCCGAAGCCTAAAGAAAATATTCGCGAACCTAAAGAAAAAGTACAGAAGCCCGAAGAACCGGCCACCGATTTCAAGGCGCTGCGGGCGGAGCTGAAGTCCGTCATGGCGAAGGCCGCGAAGGAAGGAAAGGCCGAGGCCGTGAAAGCGCTCCTCGCGGAGCTGGGCGTCTCGAAGCTGTCCCAGATTCCCGACGACGCGCTGGAGGGGGCGCTGAAAAAGGCTGGTGATATCTGATGCCGGATATTCATTCGACGGTATTCAGCCCCAGCTCCGCCCACCGGGTGCTCCAGTGTCCGCCCTCGCTGATGCTCGATAAAAAGTTCCCGGACAAGGGAAGCGAATTCGCGGCGGAGGGAACCTACGCGCACGCGATGGCGGAATTCATCCTCCGGCGTTACCTCGACGACGTGCCCGATCCGGAATGCCTGGATGATTTCGAGAAAACGGAATTCTACTCGGAGGCCATGGTCGATTACGTGCACACGTACACCGACGCCTGCATGGAGAAAATCGTCGCCGCCAGGAACGCGGACGCCGAGGCCGTATTCCTGCCGGAACAGCGGCTCGAATTCAATAGCGTCGTGCAGGGCGGCTTCGGCACCGGCGACATGGTGATCATCTCCGACAAGATGCTGGAGGTCATTGACCTGAAATACGGGAAGGGCGTCCGGGTGGAGGCGGAAGGGAATCCCCAGCTGCAGCTTTACGCACTCGGCGCCATCGAGACCTTCGGCAGCATCTACGATTTTGATGAGGTGAAAATGACCATCATCCAGCCGAGGAACGGGGGCGTGAGTGAGCAGGTCATGACGGTGGAGGCGCTGAAAGCGTGGGGCGAGAGCATCAAGCCCATCATCGCCCAGGCGCTGAAAGGCGAGGGGGAATTCCGCGCCGGGGATCACTGCCGATTCTGCAAGGCCGCTCCGCGCTGCAAGGCGCTGGCGGATTATAACCTGTCGCTGGCCCGCCTCGAATTCAAGGACGTCGACCTTCTCACGGATGAGGAAATCGCCGACGTGCTGGGCCGCGTCGACGCGCTGAAGAATTACGCGGACATGATCGCGAAGTACGCGCTCCAGGAAGCGGTGGCCGGGCGGCATCAATGGCCCGGGTACAAGCTGGTCGAAGGGCGGAGCCGGAGAGTCTACACCGACACGAAGGCCATCGTGAAAGTCCTGACGGCGGCGGGGTACAAAAAAGCGCAGATCATGAAGCCGCAGGAGCTGATCGGCGTCACCGACATGACGAAGCTGCTCACGAAAAAGACCTTCGAGGAGCTGCTGGGCGATTATCTCGAAAAGCCGCAGGGCAAGCCAACGCTCGCGCCTGTGTCTGATAAAAGGCCGGAATTCAAACCGGCGGAAGAGTTCACAAATTTAGATGAAGAAAAGGAGTAATGCAAAATGTCTACCAAAATCACTTTGAAGAACGTCGTTATCTCGTATCCGAATCTGTTCAATCCGCGCCAGATCATGAACCAGGGCGATCCGAAATATTCGACCGCCATCCTCATCGCCAAGAACGATAAGGAAAACCTGAAGAAGCTGCAGGCCGCCATTGACGAGGCGAAGAAGGACGACAAGCTGAAAGGCGCCCGGAAGATTGACCTGCCTCTGAACGACGGCGACGAGGAAAAGCCGGACGACAAGTATTATCAGGGCTGTTATTACATCAACGCGAAGGCGTCAGAGAACCATCCGCCGAAAGTGGTGGATCGTCACGTCAATCCCATTATGGACCAAGAGGAAATCTATGCCGGATGTATCTGCAACGTGGTCGTCAACTGCTACGCCTACAATTTCAACGGGCATTATGGCGTCGGCATCGGCCTCGGCAACGTGCAGAAGGTCAAAGACGGGGAGCGCATGGGCGGCAGCTTCAGCTCGGCGGAGGATGATTTCGAAGACCTCGGAGGGGAGGACTTCCTTGACTGATGAAGATATTGAGCATCGACCTCGAGACTCTCGGTCATGTCGATATCAAATCATCAGGCGGATATAAGTATGCGGAGACCTGTGAGATTCTTCTTTTCGGGTACGCATACGACGATGAGCCCGTCCGAGTTATAGACTTAACGAACGGGGAAGAGATTCCCCGTTTTGTTTTGTCCGATCTGACAAATCCCGAAGTGCTGAAAACGGCATACAACGCGCAATTCGAGCGGACGGTGCTGACGCACTTCATGAGACGCCAGCAGCTCCTCGGCGCGGACGAATGGCTGGACGCCCGCCAGTGGCTCTGCACGATGGTGCTGGGGCTTACGCTGGGACTGCCCGGCAATCTGGCCGGACTCGGCGAGGCGCTGGGGCTGTCGGAGGACGAGAAGAAAATGGCGGTCGGGAAGAAGCTGATCCGGGAATTCTGCATCCAGGGGCGGGGGCATAAAACGCCCGCGGAGGATCCGGAAAACTGGAAGCTGTTCATCGAGTATAACCGCCGCGACGTGGAGACCGAGAGGACACTGAGGAAAAGGTTATGGCCGTACAGGCCGGGACAGACGGAGCGCGACCTGTGGGCGCTCGACCAACGAATCAACGATACCGGCGTCACGATAGACGCGGAGCTGGCGAAGGCCGCCATCCGCATCGACGCCGAGATGAGGGAAGACGTCATCACGAGGGCGAAGGCCATCACGGGACTGGAGAATCCGGCCTCCGGGCCGCAGCTCAAAAAATGGATCCAGATGAACGAGGGGCTGGACGAGCCGCCCGCCTCGCTCACGAAAGACACCATCCCCGAGCTGATAGAGAGGGCGGCGTTCGAGAGCACGAAGGAAGCGCTCCGCCTCCGGACGCAGCTCGGCAAGACCTCGACGAAGAAATATCAGGCCATGCTGGACGCGCTATGCTCCGACGGGAAAGTCCACGGCCTTCTGCAGTTCTACGGGGCGGCGCGGACGGGGCGCTGGGCGGGGCGGCTGGTGCAGGTGCAGAACCTGCCGCGCTGCTATCTCAGCCCGCTGGACGAGCCGCGCGAGGTGCTGAAGACCGGCGACCGGGAAATCTTCGAGGCGTTATACGAAGACGTGCCCGGCACTCTGTCGCAGCTGATCCGGACGGCGTTCACCGCTTCGCCCGGATGCAGGCTCATCGATTGCGATTTCTCCGCCATCGAGGCCCGCGTCATCGCCTGGCTTGCCGATGAGAAATGGCGCCAGGACGTTTTCGCGAAGAACGGCGATATCTACTGCGCGTCCGCGTCTCAAATGTTCCGCGTGCCCGTCGAGAAGCACGGACGGAACGCCGAGCTCCGGCAGAAGGGAAAGATCGCGGAGCTGGCCCTCGGATACGGGGGCGGCGTCGGTGCGCTGAAAGCATTCGGCGCGGATCAGATGGGACTCAGCGAGAACGATATGCAGGAGATCGTCGTGAAGTGGCGGGACAGCTCGCCGCACATCTGCCAGCTGTGGCAGGGCGTCGAGAACGCCGCCCGCCGCGCCATCATGAACCCCGGCACGGCGTTTCCGTGCAAGCACAACATCCTATTCGCGGCGGCGGGTGAAAAGCTGCTGGTGCAGCTGCCGTCCGAAAGGAAGCTGGTATATCAGCATCCGGAAATCAACGACGAGAACGCCATCAATTATATGGGCGTGAATCAGACGACGCGCAAATGGTCAAAAATCGAAACGTGGGGCGGAAAGCTCGTCGAGAATATCGTGCAGGCCATCGCGAGGGACTGCCTCGCCGTGGCGATGATGCGGCTCGACGCAGCGGGTTATCGAATCATCATGCACATTCATGACGAGGTTGTGCTGGATATGCCGAAGGGCAAAGGCAGCCTTGCCGAAGTGGAGGAAATCATGTCGAAGCCCATCGAATGGGCGCCGGGGCTGATTCTATCCGCCGAAGGTTGGGAGGATACCTATTTCAAGAAGGATTAGAAAGGAGGAAGCCGGATGATTGTTCCAGAGAACGGAATATCAGAAGGCCGCCCGCTGACCTTGGCCGTGGGGAAATCCAGATTCTCGCAACATTGGAAGAATATGGAGTTCACATGGCCGAAGTTAGTGAAGCGGCTCAAAGATACCATCCGAACCGGTGAGACGCTGACCGAGTTCCTGAACCTGCCGAAGAGCCGCCAGGACGAAATCAAGGACGTGGGCGGCTTCGTCGGCGGGACTTTGAAGGCCGGGCGGCGGAAAATCGAAAATATGGGCTGGCGTGACGTCATCACGCTGGACATGGATTACGCCCCGCCGGACTTCGAGACGGTCATCCAGACCGCGCTCAAAGGGAAAACCTATCTATTATACGGGACGCACAAATACAGCCCGGAAAAGCCGCGCGTCCGCGTCGTCATCCCCGCCGCCCGCGGCATGACGCCGGACGAATATCAGGCCGTCAGCCGGAGGCTCGCCGCGGACATCGGGATGGACTTTTTCGACGATACGACATACGAGCCGCATCGTCTGATGTACTGGCCATCGACGCCGGACGACATTGAATACTACTGCAAGGACTACGCCGGGGAGTGGATAAACCCGGACGCGGTTCTCGCCCGATATGAAGACTGGTCAGATCAGGCACAATGGCCGGAGTCGAGCCGCGTTTTCACGGTGCTGAAAAAGAAGGCGGAGAAGCAGGCCGATCCGAGAGAGAAGAAAGGACTCATCGGCGCGTTTTGCCGGACGTACACGGTCGAGGAGGCGATGGAAAAATTTATTCCTGGCATTTATGTGAAATGCGAAAACTCCGAACACCGATACACCTACGCCGAAGGAAGCACGACGGGCGGCGCGATCATCTACGATGAAAAATTCCTGTATTCGCATCACTCGACGGATCCATGCTGCGAGCAGCTGGTCAACGCCTTCGACCTGATCAGGATTCACAAATTTTTGTCGCTGGATGACGACGTGAATCCCGCGACGCCGCCCATCCGCCGCCCGTCATATCTGGCCATGCTGGAGCTGGCCGGAGCTGACGGCGCGGTCCGGAAGACGGTGCTGAAGGAGAAGATGGCCGAGGCGGAGACGGAGTTCGAGGACATCCCGGACGATGACGATGCCTGGATGGAGCGGGCGGAGGTGACGAAGAGCGGCACGCTGAAGAAGCTGCCGGAAAACGTCATCCTCGTCCTCCAGCACGACAAGCGCCTGGCCGGAAAAGTCCGCCTCGACCGTTTCAGCCATCGCATCATGGTCACGAAGGACCTGCCGTGGCATAAAATCGCCAGGGACGGCCGCTGGTGGGGAAACTCCGACGACAGCGGCCTGCGGAATTATCTCAGCCGGAAGTTCAAGATCGACGGCAAGGGCATCATCGACGACGCGCTTCGGGAAGTCCTTCAGGTGACGTCCATCCACGTGGTGCGCGAATACCTGGAATCACTTCCCGCATGGGACAGGACGGAACGCCTCGACACTCTCATGATCGATTATCTCGGGGCGGAGGATACGGAGTTCAATAGGGTGGTCACGCGAAAGGCGCTCGTCGCCGCCGTGACGCGCATCATGGAGCCGGGCTGCAAGTTCGATTATGTGCTGACCTTGATCGGAAAGCAGGGACTCGGGAAGTCCTACATCTGGAAGCGCCTCGGGAAAGGCTGGACGTCCGACAGCGTGAACACGGTGACAGGCAAGGAAGCGATGGAGCAGATTCAAGGCGCGTGGATCATCGAGCTGGCGGAGCTGGCCGCACTCCGAAAAGCGGAGCTGGAAGCCGTGAAGCAGTTCATCACGAAGCAGGACGACAGCTTCCGCCCGGCGTATGGGCGCGAGGTGGAGCACTATGACCGGCAGTGCATCTTCGTGGCCACGACGAATCAGCCGGAGTTCATCCGGGACGCCACCGGCGGGCGGCGCTGGTGGCCGATGCAGGTGGGCGTGATGCCGAGGAAGCTGAGTCCCTTCGAAGACCTCACGGATTCCGTCGTGGATCAGATATGGGCGGAGGCGATGACGGCGTACATGCTCGGCGAGGAGCTCTATCTCGACGACCGGATGGAAGAGGTGGCCCGAGGTCTCCAGCAGGAGCACACGGAGGAGAGTCCCTGGGCGGGCATCATCCGCTCCTATGTTGACCGGCTGCTTCCGGATAATTGGGAATTCATGGACATCGAAGCGCGGCGGGATTACATCCAGTCGGGCGGCAGCGGATTCGAGCAGCCGGAAGGCCGGAACGTCCGGGATAAGGTGTGCGCCCTGGAAGTCTGGGTGGAGGCCATCGGCGGGCAGCCGAAGGCGATGGGACGGCTGCAGTCGATGGAGATCAGCAACGTCCTCCGGAATCTCGAAGGCTGGGAGCCGATGAAAACGCCGAGAACATTCAATATCTATGGAAGCCAGCGAGGCTATAAACGGATAACTACATTCTCCCCATCGAAAGATTGAGTTTGTAGTTAATGTAGTTTTTCCGGGCAAAAATAAACTACATTCTACAAAAATGTAGTTTTGAATGTAGCCGTTTTTATGTCGTATAAAATCAACAAAAATTCATTATTAACTACATAGCTACATTTTGAATAATAAAATAATAAATTTAAGGCAATTAGGCGCGCGCGTACACGTGTATAGGCGTATATAGCCTTAAATCTAAAATTATATAGAAAATGTGCTTTGTAGGTAGTTTTGTAGCAGGAGGAAAAAATTATGTGGATTTACAAGAAGACGGAAAAAGGGGCTTCCCTGATCAACACCGACCGCGTGAAATCCTTCATCATCAAAGACGGCGAAGTCATCGCGGTCTATGATTCCTTCCGCCCGATGCCGGACGGACGACAGCTGAAGACGAGCGTCGCGAAGGTAGGCAGCGAGCAGGAGGCGCGGGACTTCATGCAGTGGCTGGCGGAGCATCTCGGAACGTACCGGGGGCAGACGATCACGAGCCGCAGCGAGAAGGTCGTGATGATTTCCCATGACGGAGCGAGAGGTTGAGCGGTTTTTCAAGGCCCAGCTGGAGAAGCGGGGCGCCATCGTTTGGAAGTTCGTGAGTCCGGGACAGGCCGGTGTGCCGGATCGGGCCGTGCTGCTTCCGGGCGGGCGGGTGGTTTTCGCGGAGATGAAAGCGCCGGGGAAGAAGCCGAGACCGCTGCAGCGGGCCGTTTTTTCGAGGATGGAGCGCATCGGGCATCGGGTGCATGTCATCGACAGCCCGGAGGCGGTGAAGAGGTTCATGGAGGAGGTGACGCCGGATGAAGTTTACCCCGCATCCGTATCAGGCGGAGGCGATTCGACGTCTTGAACGGTTCGAGAATTACGGCCTGTTTTTGGATATGGGACTCGGGAAGACGGTGATCACGCTGACCGCGATCCAGAATCTGATATACGACAGTTTCGAGGTCAGAAAGGTGCTGATCGTGGCCCCGCGGAAGGTGGCGGAGTCGACCTGGCAGGACGAGGCGAAGAAGTGGCAGCATCTGGATCTGAAATTTTCCACGGTTCTCGGCACCGCCCGCCAGCGGGAAGCCGCGCTTCAAAAAGAGGCGGACTGCTTCGTTATCAACCGGGAAAATGTGGTGTGGCTTTGCCTGTATTACAAATTCAATCTGCCGTTCGATATGCTGGTTATCGATGAGTCGAGCAGCTTCAAGAATCCGGGCGCGAAACGCTTCCGGGCGCTTCGGAAGTGCCGGGGCTGTTTCCGCCGGGCGGTGATCCTGACAGGGACGCCCGCGCCGAATACGCTGATTGATTTATGGAGCCAGGTTTATTTATTGGACGGCGGGGCGGCGCTGGGGAAGACGCTGACGGGATACCGTGACCGGTATTTCGTGCCGGACAAGATGAACGGATATATCGTTTATCGGTACAAGCTGAAAAACGACCAGGCGGAGAAGGAAATCCACGCCGCCATCGAGCCCCTCTGCATGAGCCTGAAAGCGGAGGATTATATCCGGATGCCGAAGCGGATGGACAACGTGATCCGGATCCAGCTGCCGAAGAAGGCGAAAGAGATTTATGACAAGATGGCGCGGGAGCTGGTGCTGGGCGCCGGGGAGCCGGATGAGATAACGGCGGTGAGCGCCGCCGCGCTTTCGAATAAGCTCCTACAAATGGCGAACGGGCGCGTCTATACCGACGAGGGCGCGGTGGTGGATATTCACACGGCGAAGGTCGAGGCGCTGCAGGAAATCGTCGAGGCGAACGAGGGGAAGCCGATTCTGGTTTTCTATGCGTACAAGCACGACCTGGACGTCTTGAAAAAGCGCTTCCCTGAATCAAGACGCCTGACCGGCGTGGAGGAGCTGCGGGCCTGGAACGCGGGAAAGGTTCCGATGCTTTTGGCGCATCCGGCCAGCACGGCCTACGGTCTGAATCTCCAGGCGGGCGGCCATATCATTGTTTGGTACGGCTTGACGTGGAGCCTGGAGCTTTACCAGCAGGCGAACGCGCGGCTGTATCGGCAGGGGCAGGAGAAGCCCGTCGTGATTCATCATTTAGTGTCCGCCGGGACGGTGGACGAGCAGGTCATGAAGGCGCTTTCGACGAAGGCGGCAGGACAGGACGCGCTGCTGGCGGCGATGAAGGCGACGATCAAAGCGTTAAGATAGGAGCTGGAAAGATGGATGATTTGACTGTACTGCTGCATTTTATGGTAATCGGGCTTATGTTTATGATATTTCGCATGGGAGAGTGAGGAGAGCTGACGATGGCAAAATGGGTGACATTTTATGAGGACTCTATAAGCGGAAGAATTTTTGATTATACTGAGCACCCGGACAAAGAGACGGCGGCGAAGTATTTCAAGAATCATTACGCGCATTATTTTGAGCTGGCGACGAAAATCCCGGTCGTTAAATTGCCGATGAGGTACGGCTATCTGTTTCGGGCATTTTACGGAATGTCGCTGCGGGCGTTTAAGAAGCGGCAGGAAGGGGAAGGAAAATGAGTGAGGACAGAGCGGGATATGGCAAGGCGGGGCAAAAAGTGAACCGCGAGGACGTGGTGCAGGCGGCCTTGACGGTGGAGCGGTGGTGTGAGGAGCACTGCACGAACAGCTGCGAGCCGTGCGATTGTCCCTTTGCTTTTTACGCGGCCTGTGTTGTTTCCTTGAATTATCCGAAATATTGGGTGCTTGAAGAGTTTCTTCGGAACAGGGGGATGAAGCATGAAAACGAAGACGAGGACGCCGGAGGAGGAGCTGCGGCAGCTGACCGGCGAATACCTGGAAGCCTGGACGAATTGGAATAATATCAAGGTCTACGGATGCCGCGATCCGTTCTGGGAGGATGGTTCGAATATGAACCTGGAGCGGAATCACTGCATTTATTATCAAGACCGGATGAAGGAGCTGTGCGAGAAGCATTCGATGCCGATGCCGGACCTTTCAAAATATCCGATCCCGCCGGTGGTGGCGGAGGATTACATGGCGCCGCATTGTCTTTTCCCGGATCGGCCAGTGTGCCGGAATAAGACGATGCAGCTGAGCCTGGATTTCGGAGGCGGATTATGAATAATCTCGAAGTTTTGGAGCGGGTGCACCGAGGCCGGGAGAAGGAAGCCTGGCGGAAGGAAATCCTGCGGCATTTCAACGCCGGGCATTATCGGCGCGTGCTTTATATGATGGCGGAGAACAATATCGACCAGGGCAACGTGAAGAAGATGATCATGGAGGCGTGCCGGATGACGGAGCCGCTTCCAGAGTGGAGGAACGCTGGGAGGGAAAAACGTGGTCGGACTTAATGGAAAAGTAACGAACGGGGCGGGGCATCCGGCACACAAGGCCGGGCATGACATCGAGCCGCCCGCGCCCTGCATCACGAGGCGGATGACGGAAGAGGAGCGAAAGTTTTATGGTTTGGATCCGGCGGAGCCGGTGAAAGGAGTTGTCGTTGTTATGGAAAAGAAACGGGGAAAAAGAATTGATCCGAAGAAGATGGCGTCTCTTATCGAGTGCGGATACACGGCGGCGGAAATCGCCGAGGCGCTGGAGACGGAGGAGGACGTCATCTGGGATCGTGCGAAGGCGCGGGGCTGGGTGCTGAAGCTGCGGGCGAACGAAGCGCCCGATCCGGAGGAGGAACCGGAAGAAGAGCCGGAGGAGGAACCGGAAGAAGAGCCGGAAGAAGACACCGAATCAATGATGATGGAATATCCGCAGGACCGCGAAGAGAACGAATACAGATTCATTGACGCCGCCTGGCTGGACAGGGTGGCCGCCGGGCTGACTGCCGGAGACGTCAAGCATCCGGGCGCGACCTGGAAGAAGATTCCCGCGAAGGAACACGCCGCCCGCGCTATCCGTCATTTGAATATGTTCAGGAAGGGAGACAGGAGCGAGGACCATCTGACCAACGCGAGCATGAGGTGCATGATGGCGTCGGTGCTTGACGCGGAGAAGGACTGATGGGAAAGCAGCAGAAGCCGACGGCGAAGGTGAAGCGGGTGCTGCAGTCGGTGCGATACGCGCAGACGAGCATCGAGCGCCTGGACAATCTGATTGCCGTGATCCGCAGCCGGGCCGAGAAGATGACGACAGGATACAGCGACGCGCCGGGCGGCGGTACATCCGACAGGACGGACGTGATCGCCAAGCTGATCGAGACGGAACGACAGCAGAAGGAAGCGGTGCGGCAGTGGTGCACGGCCATCGATGACGTGCAGTCTCTCATCAACGGGCTGACGGATTTCAATGAGCGAGCCGTGCTGGAGCATCGATACATAAACTGCGAAGAGTGGCTGGCCATATCCTTCGCGCTGCACTTTTCCCTCCAGCATCTGTATCGTATCCATGGCCGGGCGCTGTATAAGCTGTCGAAAAAGATGAGAGGAAATGAGAGTTTATAGTGTGGTATTCTGATAACGTCCAAAGCTGGGATGATGATTCTTTTCAGCCACGGGTAGCCTCCTTTCTTCATATTGCCGCTTCAGCTTCAAAGCGGCGCCTCATCTTTTCTCGCATTCCCCCTCATTCGAAAGGCCCACCGAAAGGCGGGCTTTTTGATTGAGCGGGAGTTTGATTTTTGAAGAAAAACGGGGGATTGTTTCAAAATTTTCGACCGATCGAGCCGAATT
>Ga0326512_10000418_pt1 | contig 37243 bp, 19 predicted proteins | sample 1_2617_0518_D_FD_203652 | JGI IMG/M metagenome (GOLD analysis project Ga0326512, IMG submission 203652) | Bovine rumen microbial communities from UC Davis, California, United States - 1_2617_0518 | ecosystem: Host-associated > Mammals > Digestive system > Stomach > Rumen | place: USA... | reverse complement strand
GAGCACCTGACTGTTAATCAGGGGGTCGTTGGTTCAAGCCCATCCTGAAGCGCATTGAAAATCAAGGAGTTAGAGAAATCTAACTCCTTTTTCTTTTTCTTAGGTGAAACGAAAGTGAAACGGTTTTTGGATATTAGCGCCGTGTTTTTGCTGTTTTGAAAGCTGGTGAAACTAATCGGGCAAATATAATTTTCATTAATTTTCTTTCTTTTCAAATTTTATTTTTCAAACAATCAACTCTTTTTTGTATTTTTGCATTGAAGAAAAGCGCATCCCTGTTGACTGTTGATTTCTACTAGGGATGTCAACCTGTCAACTTATCTTTTAAAATAGTCATCTCAATTATAATAATATATGGTATGAAAGCTGGCAACAAAGAGGAATTAATGCAGAAACTCAAAATCTGGCATGATGAAAACATTGATACATACATAAAGTTTAAGGAATCTGTCAGAAAGGCCCATAATGATGATATGGGATTCTTTAATGATAATGTGAACATGTTGGGATTCGATGTCCAAGAGGAGATTGATCAATCTGAGAGTGCGGACATAGAATTCTTTATGGCAAGTCAACTATTGGAAAAAACAAAAGCACACAGCCAGGAATACGCAGAGAAAATAGTTCAAAATGCTTTTAATGATGATCCCCATACACTCTGTATGCTCTATTTTATGCTTTTTGAGAATGGAGGAATAGAGATGGCCGAAATACTAGCCAAGAACTCAAAGAAGTTTACTAGTACTCCCGATACCGACCTCAGAAACATGTATGACGGCATGATTAATGCAAGCGTGAAGAATGGCGTACAAACGAAAGGGGATTGGAAAATGTTTGCTAAAGAAACATTTATGGATGGAGCTAAAAAACTCATAAACTCTGTCCTAGTGACCGTGAAAGGTTTTACAGGCAAGCGATCTCAAAACAGATTGTTGAAGGACTTATTGATTGATGCAGATGAGCATCTGCTTGAGCGAATTAAGTACCATATAGAAAGACGGCCGACTGACGCATACCTGGCCTGTATCATGAGGGCATTGGAATTATCCGGCCATTTGTCGAAATGTACATATGCCGAGTTTTTTAGAAGCCTCGTATTGGAATTCCCAGACAAAAACATCAAATCTGCCAACCGAGGTCAGGAATTATATCATGCTCTTGTTCAATACCGGGATGAGAACCATTCAAGCGCATACTATTTGGACATTTCCTCAAATAATATAGTAAAAGGAGATATAATTTCTAAAAAACTGGCAAAAGAATTTTTATAGACCCTTATGGGTAAATAGTTAAAAGATTGATTCACAACGACTTATATGTTTGTCTAGCTCTCTATTCTTATATAAAGAACAATGATGCGAATTCTTTATTTCTATTAAAATATTGTTCCAAGTAGGATTTTAGGGTTAAATATTATTAATTCACGTTGGGTTATATTTGCACTAATATAGCCTAATTTTTCGTATTTTAATTTTTCCGACCTTTGCAGTAGAATTCAGTGAAAATCACGTGAAGGATTTTGTTTAACGTTTTAATTATTTATTGAATTATGCTGGATAACATTAGTTTCCGTATTGACGGATTGGAGCAAGCCATCAAAGATGCCATTGCTCAGGCAATCGAGGCCAAGAAACCTGTAAAGGAAGTCGAGGAGAGTAAGCAACAGTCAGAGTATTACACTCGAGACGAGCTGTGCCATCTGGCACACATCTCAGCCTCCACACTATGGAGGATGGAGAAAGACAAACTCGTTCCGAAGTTGAAGTTCGGGAAGACAAATCTCTATTCCAAGAAGGTAATCGATGAACTTCTTGCGACTGGTAAGTTGAACAAATATGCTCGATAGGCCATGTTACATCAAGGCGAATACTCTGCCACGTTTCTCCTTCAGCAAAGCATAAAGGAGATGCCAATGCTGTGGGAGCCTTATCTTCCGCAAGTGGGGCTAGGATGTGTCGCTGGTGCTTCAGACACGGGAAAGTCTGCCTTCCTAAGACAGCTTGCCTTGTGTGTCGCGTGTGGGAGAAGTGAATTCCTTGGAACTTCACTTCGCCCTTCGCGAAGAAGCGTCATCTATGTTTCGACTGAGGACGATGACCTGGCAACTGCTTTCTTACTCAACAAGCAGAATTACGAGTTAAAGATTCCCATTGAGGAATTGCAGCATCTCACTTTTCTCTTCGACACCACTAACGTACAGCAGGTTCTGGACAGCAAGCTGACAGAAAGACCAGCCGATCTTGTCATTGTTGACTGTTTTACAGACTTGTATTATGGTTCTATCAATGAGAGCAATCAGGTTCGCACTTTTCTGAATGCATATTCGCAACTAGCGCAGAAGCATCAGTGTCTGATACTCTTCCTTCATCATTGTGGTAAGCGGACAGAGGACTTGGTCCCTTCCAAACACAGCTTATTAGGTTCACAAGCCTTTGAAGCGAAAATGAGAGTGGTGCTTGAACTCCGGAAAGATCTCTCAGATATGACCTGCAAACATTTATGTTGTACTAAAGGCAATTACCTATCGGAGCAAGACAAGTCTGAATCAATGAAACTCTATTTCTCTCCAAACCTTGTTTTTCAAAACACAGGCGAACATGTTCCCTTTGAGGATCTCATCAAGTCTTCTAAAGCCGAAAAGGAAAAGTACAAAAGAATAAAACAGATGCAAAGCGAGGGATATACGATGGATGAAATTGCTAAGATGGAAAAATATAGCGATAAGTCTGGTGTTTCCCGCTTCCTTAGCCGATATGAGAAAAAGTATGGTTGCGAAATTCTTTCCATGCAGCTTGACGAAACTCCATTTTAATGGGGTTATAGCGCACTATGACCCCTAAAGGAGTCTATGCGCAAGGGAACATATTTCCCTTGACCCTTTCGGGGGATTCCCCTCGACCCCTTTTTCATTATTTAAATCATAAAACCAAGATGATTATGGCAAATATCAGCAGTATACATATCTGTGCCCTCAAGACATCAGCGATGCTCCATAATGAGCGCAGAAAGGAAATGGCACATGTCAGGAGCGACCTTACCCGTTTCAATGAGAAATGGGAGAATCCTGTTTTCGAAGGTAAGAGCATCGAAAATATCCGAAAAGATATTGAGGAGAAATATTACAAGACAGTTCATCAGCGCATGCAAAAGAAATCTGTTCCCTTACGTGAAGGAGTTGTCAATATCAAAGAAAGTACCACCCTTGAAGAATTGCGCAACCTGGCAGAAAGACTTCAACAGGATTTCGGCATCAAGACCATATCCATTCACACTCATCGGGATGAAGGACATGAGGAAAATGGTCAATGGAGGCCCAACCTACATGCCCATCTGATTTTCGACTGGACGAATGAACAAGGGAAAAGCCTGAGCCTTAAAGCCCATGATATGGCACGTATGCAGACCATTGTCGCAGAAGTTCTCCACATGGAAAGGGGAAAAAGTTCTGATGTGAAGCACCTCAATGCTATCCAGTATAAGAACAAGATGCAAGAGGAAGAGAATAAACTGCTGTTGGATGCAGCCGACCAGTTGCGCAAAGACATCGAAAAACTGAAGATCAGTAGGAAAGGAAAGCAGGCTCTGTCAGAACATCTAGATTCCATAACAAAGTATTTTGGAAAATCTGACATACGTAAGCAGTACGAATCCTCACAAATAGAGATTGAACAGCTGAAAACACAACTGGAGGAGTTGCAGACAAAAGTGGATCGAATTCGGCAAGACCTAGAACGACGCACTAAGGAACGTAATGAAGCACAGGAAATGGCAAGGAAGATGTGCGACGAGCGAAATACCTATGCCAAGGAATTAGAAAAACAGAGAAAACGTGCAGAGAAGGCAGAAGGCCAGACCCGAGAATTGCACCGTCAGCTCTATCCGTGGAGATACAATCTCCCTGATGTCGTTGATATCTCTCATAGCAAGATTGATTGTCATGGTGGCCGTCACTGGCTTCACGTCACGATAGAAGGACATGATCGTTATCTAACAAAGGCAATCACCGAACATGAGGCTGCATTATATCAGAACGACCAGATTACCTTGGCCGAACTCATTGGCAAGTATTTTACAGATGAGATTGACTGGGCATGCTGTCGTCGGTGGCGGAGGATGCAGGGCGCGGCATTGGAGAAGGAGTTTCTCAAAGCAGAGAACACGATGTTCTACCAGCTTCCTCATATTCTCTTTCCCCAAAGGTTACTCTTGGCTCCCGGTGGTTCTCGCGATGGTAAGAACCTCAATCTTCGCCACAAGAGTCGCGAAGAGATCATTCGGGAAATGATAGATGAAGGCTATGATATGAAGTTATCATAATAGCATCTTAGTATAATATACAATTATACCTGTTGGATGAATTATAATAATGCATATTTCACTTACCCTATAGGCACAAAATTCAACGATATGTGCAACTTTTTAATCATAAATATTTTACAAATTTAATTCAACCAACAGGTTACTTATAACTCCTTAATCAGCATACAGCTCCAGGGGCTCAGGGTGCGACGGATAGGAAGCGTGCCATCGTCGGCTACGCGAAGGGTTTCCATCTGTGTGTTCCATGCCTGCTGCCGCAGATAGATCTCCTGCTCGCGTGTCGGTGAGTGGGGGGCTCCTATCGACTTCCACACGTCGTAAGCATTGCCGTGCTCCTTGTCGAGGGTTTCCAGCAAGAAGGTTGTGCCTGGTGCCAGTCCTGTCAGCTTTAAGTTGATCTCACGTGGAGAGGCATTCATGTAACTGCCTGCATTGCGAGCTGCCGGCACGGCCTCGAAGTATTCTTCGGGATAGTTGAAGGCGATGGCCGTAATCTTTCCGGTGTCGCTGTGACGGCTGACAAACACCGGTTCTTCATAGCACAGTTTTTCATCGCCCAGCTGATGCAGCATGCGATAGGCGTGGAATGATGGCTTCACGATACCTTGGAAGTTGATCATGCCGAATCCACCGTGGAAGATCTCCTCACCGCCGCCCTTTTCCTCGAAGATGTCGGTAAAGGTCCAGTACATCACGGAATTGGCTCCGCCGATATTGTCGAGATTGCCTTTCATGATATAGGCCGCCGGCGGCAACAGGTCATGCATCCTGTCACGACTGCTGGGACTGGTGCTCCACTCCGTGATATGTATTTCTGCCTCCGGGTATTTGCTCTTGGCGATGGTCTGTCGCAGCCAAGCCAAATCATCGCGCAGCGAGTGTACATAGCGAATGGCATCCTTACCCTTGCCGCTCACCGGGTCTAATGCATAGTCGGTAGGATAGGCATGACAGGAGATGAAGTCTACGGGCAATCCCTCCTTGGCACAGTATTTCAGGAAGTCTTCTATCCAGACGCCCTTCCACTGTTGTTTGTTGATATGATTCTGGTCATAAAACACCGACTTCGAGTTGTCGAGCACCTCACCATCGTGGCGATGGTCGGCAATGAAGTTGCTGGTGGCAGGACCGCCCACCTTCAATCGTTTGTCAATGGCTTTGACAGCTTCTGTCGATACCTTATAAAGACTAAAATAGTCGCTACGGGTCCCCTCAAAGAATCCTGCCTTGGGAGTCATGTTCAGGTTCGGCTCGTTCCACACCTCAAAGTACCACTTCAGCACCTCGTCCAGTCCGTAGCGGTCTACGACGTGCTGGGTGAACGCCTGCACCAATCCCTTCCACTTATGGAGATGCTGAGGGTCGAAGGTGATGCGGTTCTGATACCACATCTGCGTCTTCGAGTTGTCGGCGGCAATGCCTTTCGGGAAGAACGACAGCTCTACAAAAGGTCTCACGCCAATGTCCAACATGCGGTCGTACACTTCGTCCACATACTGCCAGTTGTAGACGGGATTGCCGTTCCTGTCCTCGAAGTACACAAACATATCGTCGTCGAAGAGCCCATGCATACGCAGATACTGGAATCCGCATTGCTCCTTCGCCAGTCGCAGCTGTTCCACCCACGACGTGCGCAGTCCTTCGTTGGCGCGACCGGCGCAGGTTCCCACACTCCAGAAATGCTCGAAGCGCTCGCCGCGAGCCTTTACGTCAACCACTTGCGCTGCGACCGAAAGCGATGTTGCCAGAAGCAGCACACACGAAATGAAAGAAAAAGAATGTTTCATATAGTTATTCGTCTTTATTCAAATTGGAAGTTCTTCTAGTCAGTCTGGTTGGGTGTAGGCTCTGATCACCGTGAAGGAATGAGGCGGCATGCAATAATTCCTTATTGGTGCCGATATCCATTCACTTTCAGTGACATGCCCCGCAGGCAGGCTCATATCGGGTCCCGTCAGTACGCTAACCCTTGCCTTCTCCTGCGCCGTCGGATAGTCAAGTTCAATGCTCTGCGAGTCGGGCAGGAGGTTCACCAGCTTGATGATGATGTCGCCGGTCTGACTGTCGCAGACAACAGAATGCGACACCAGCTTGCGTTGTTGGTCGGTGAGGCCGTCCAACGTCAGCGCGGCGGGAATGTACACGTCGCCCTGATTCCTTCCGCACAACCGCTGCACCCAGTAGCTGGCCGTGGGCATCACCGAGTCGTTCGTGAAGTAAATCATGTCGGCCACCCATCGCTTCTGGTTCTCCCTGCAGAACATCGGTGCGAAACTCGCCATCCTGACGATGTCGGCATTCCGCTCCAGATTGGTTACGTAGAGCGCCTCTGCAAGTGCTCCCTCGAGGGTCATCTTGGCTGCCCACTGACTCGTTCCCCACTCACCCAGGTAGATTCTCGTTTTCCTGTCGCGGCTGTATGAATCATAGCGGTATTGGTTGTCAACAAACCACTTGGCAGGCCGGTAGCCGTGTTCGTCAATCAGGTCGATGCCCAGGCTGTCGGCGAAAGCCCATCCCGCATCGAAGTCCGTGCCGTGCAGGTCGGGACCCGCCGTGCCTATCAACTGGATGTCGGGATAGCGTTCCCTGACCGCCTTGTAAATCATGAGGAAGCGCTCCTTGAACGCCTCGCTGATCTGATCCTCGTTGCCGATGCCCAGGTAGTTTAGTTTGAACGGCTTCGGATGACCAGCCTCGGCGCGCATCCTTGCCCAAGGCGACGTGCGGGCGTCGCCGCGTGCCCATTCCACGAGGTCGAGCACGTCCTGCACATACTGTGGCATCTCACTCATGGGCACCACCTCCTGTCCCTTGTGATGCTTTCCGTCGGACTGTAAGCGTCCGTGCCGCGTGTTCTGACACGACACACCTGCTGCCACTACCGGCAGCGGTTCGCAGTCCAGGTCCTCACAGAGTTGGAAATATTCGTAATAGCCCAGTCCCCGCGTCTGGTGGTAGCCTCCGATGTTAGCGATGGGTCGGCGGGCATAGAGTGGTCCTATGCTACCTTTCCATTCGTAGATGTTGTCGATGCCGTCGCCATGTGCCACACAGCCGCCGGGGAAGCGCAGAAAGCGTGGAGCCATGTTGGCAATATATTCCGCCAGATCCTTCCTCAGTCCGTTCCTGTGGCCACGGAACGTCTCTTTGGGGAACAGACTGACCATATCCACCCGCCACTCGCCCTGACCGAACTCCAATTCAAGTCGCCCGTCCTTGCAGTCAGCGGATGCAGCCATCGACAGCCGATACTCTTTCCATGTTTTCTGACTGTTGCATCGGAATGATGCCGCAGCCACACATCGCTTCCTTCCGTCCACAATCCGCACATACACCCTTCCGCGCCCCTTGGCATAGCACGAAAACAGATATTGCTCACCCTTCCTGACGGAAAAGCCGTCGTACCCCTCATTCACGAGGCAGCCGCCTCCTGCCCCAACTTTCATGCGGGCATAATGACTGTTGTTGGGGTGCAGGGGTGCAAGCGAGTCGATCTCCATTTCCACCTCGCCGGACGTGCTCCACGCCTCTTCGTGGCTCCACGCTTTGGGAGTGGCATAGTCAGCAGCACAATATTCAAAGTCCCGGTTCTGAACCATTTCAGCGTAGAGTCCGCCGTCGGCAGCATAGTTGATGTCCTCAAAGAAAGCACCAATGAGTATCGGGCTGATGGGGTAGGGGGAATTCTGGGTGTTGGATGATGGGTGTTGGGTGGTGAAGGTCAGCCTTCCGCTTATATTGCCCTTGAGCGTATCGCCGGATGCCGCTTTGCAGAATGCTTCTGGACATTCCGTGAATGTCTTCGCCTCGGCCACAAGGGTGGTGCCCAGCAGCAGAAGCAGCGTGGTAATATGCTTAATAGTTTTCATTTCTCCATCTTTCAGTTGCAAATATACGAATTTTATTTTATATAATACGGATAAAGCAGGAGAAATACGTATGGTTTTATGCACAAATAATCCCGACAGCCTGAGGGGCTGCCGGGACTCTTACAGAAATAGGGATTTATGAAACAATTACCACTGGGGATTCTGCTTCAGCTCGGGATTGAGGGCAATCTGGTCAGTGGGGATGGGCTGCAGGTAGTTCTTCTTCGAGAAGATGCGGTTGGCCTGCGTCTCGATGATGAGGGCACCAGCCTTCACCTTCGGCATACCGGCAGTGTAAGTGCTCTGGTAGGCATCGGCTGTAGTGACATAGCCCTTGTCGGCCCATACGGCGGGATTGTAGATCTTCTGTCCGGCGTTGTTGGGGTTGTCGCCCGTAGCAAAATCGGTAGCGGTACCGTTGTAGGACACATAGAACGAGCAGGTGGGACGAGCCAGTTCCTTCTCGGCGATGCCCCAGCGGCAGAGGTCGCTGATGCGGTGGCCTTCACCGAAGAGCTCGAGGGTGCGCTCACGACGGATTTCCTCCTTCATGTTGAGGCCGTTCTGCGATACGAGTGCGTTGGTGAGGGGAGCCACATGTGTGCGCTTGCGGATGATGTTGATGGTGCGGTCGAGTTCGGCATCGGTGATGTTTCCAGAGAGCTCGACGGTAGCCTCGGCATAGACGAGGAGCATCTCGGGCAGACGGATGTGGAGGTAGTCGGCACTCTCCTGGTTGACGGGACGCTCGGCCTCAGCGGTGTACTTGCGGCCGCCATAGCCAACGGCACCATAGGTGAGGAGGTTGGGCATGGTGATGGGACTGCGGGCATCGTCGCTGGGAGCGATGGCGTAGTTGGCAGGAGTGCCACCCTCGTGGTCGCCGCGCCAGTAGCACTTGCCGGGAACGGAGAAGAGCGATGTCATGCGGGCGTCGCGATTCTCGAACTCGGTAGCATAGCCTTGATAGCCCTTGAAGAGGGGCGAGAGGTGGACGGGCAGACCGTCGGAGCAGAGGAACATGTCCATGAGCTTACGTGTGCCGCCGCAGGGACCGGTATGGGTGAGGTTCTGACCACCGTACTTCTGCAGGTTGAAGTCGTAGCAGCGACGGAAGATGGCCTCGTCGTTCGACGACTTGTCGAGTCCGCTGGGGTTGGAGTTGCTGTACTCCAGGCAGAACAGGTAGTAGGCCGACTTGTGCTGATAGTCCTCAATCTCGTTGTCCTCGACACCGAGCCAGATGCTGTACTCGCCAGCATACTGACCACCGCTGACGAACTTGCCGGCTTCGGTCTTGGCCATCGTGAGCAGGTCGTTCACAGAGGGATAGCCCTGAGGCATTGCTGTGCCAGCACCCGAATTGGTGCCGTCGCCGTTGGTAGCGTCCTCAGCACCACGACCGTTGTACTTCTCCCATGTGCCTTCGAAGAGGGCTACGCGGGCCTTGAAAGCGCATACGGCTTCTATGGTGAGGCTACCGTTGTTGCCTGTGGAGGCCTTGGTAGCCGAAACAAGCTGCTGGGCCTTGGTGAGGTCGTCGAGGATGGAGGCAACCACCTCGTAGCGCGAGTTGCGCGGTCCCCAGACAATGTCGCTGGTGGTGTTGGGAGCGGTGGTCATCAGGGAGACGCCGCCGAAGCGCTTCAGCAGGAAGAAGTGCCACCAGGCGCGGTAGAAGTAGGCAGAGCCCACGGAGTTGTCGATGTTACCGGTGCCAGTATAGGTAGCAGCCTGGTCGATGAGGTTGTTGCAGTCGCGCAGCACCTGATAGGCCTTTGTGTAGTATACGTCGCTGGCCTGTACGCCCTTGGTGCCCGAACCTTCTTCGTTCTGGGCGGGATTCAGGTCTGAGCCGTAGTCGAAGTTGATGGCATAGTTTTCGTTGCCTGAGAAGATGCCATTAGCAAAGCCATAGAGGCGGTCGTAGAGCCGGTTGGCGGCATTCTCGAAGTCGGAGGGCTGCTGGAAGTAGGAACCCGTCGTGACGTTTGAGATTGGCTTCTGGTCGAGCCAGTCGGTGCAGCTGCTCATAGCGAGCAAGAGTGTCAGGGCTGCTATATATTGAATCTTTTTCATAAGTCCGTTATTTATTATATGATTATCCATTATCAATTATCCATTTTCAGTTAGAATGTCAGGTCGAGACCGAAGGAAATGGAGCTTGAGAAGACGTCGACACCCGAGAAGGTACCCATGTTGGACTGAGTCTCAGGATCGTAGCCGTCCTTGACGTTAGAGATATCGAAGAGGTTCTCGCCCGATACCCAAAGACGCAGGTTGCGGACGGGTGTGTTGGCGAGCAGCTGCTTGGGCAGTGTGTAGCCGAGCTGCAGTTGCTTACAACGGGCATACCAGTTGTTGATGACGTTGATGTCGTTGTAGTTCTTGTAGTTCCAGTTGTTGCGGTTGCCGTTGCGCGAGATGAGCGGGAACTTGGCATCGGTGTTGGCGGCGTGATACTCGCTGCCGGCGTGCCACGTGTTGTCCATGAAGTAGCCGTTGGTGTTGGTCCAGCCGCTCCAGAAGGCACATCCCATCTGACCGCTGCGCACGTTGTACTGCTGACCTACGCCCTGGAAGAACACCGAGAAGTCGAAGCCCTTGTACTCTGCGCCGAGGTTGATGCCGAAGGTGTAGTGGGGATCGGTGTCGCCATAGAAGTAGAGGTCGTCCTTCGTGATGTCGTTATCACCATTGAGGTCCACACGACGAACGCTGCCCGGGGTGAGCTCGTTGGCGGTGCCCTGCTTCACGTTGCCGAGCAGTGAGCCGGAGACGCCACCATTCATCTGCTGGTAGTAGGCATCTACCTCGTCTTGATTCTGGAACATGCCGTCGGTCTTGAAGACGTAAAGGGCGTTCAGGGGCTGGCCCTCGATGATGCTGTTCACACCCCAGTTGATGGCCGTGCGGCCCTTGTAGGAGGTGACCTCCGTCTTGGCGTTGGCGAGCGTTGCTCCAACATGATAGGTGAAGTCCTTACCAATGCGGTCGTTCCACTGCAGCGACAGCTCGAAGCCGTGCGTCTTGTAGACACCCGAGTTGGTGCTGGGGGCTGTACCGCCATAGGAGGCAGGATAGGTGATGTTGATGAGCATGCCGTCGTTCTTACGCCAGAAGTAGTCGAACGTACCCGTGAGGCGCTGGCCAAAGAATCCGAAGTCGGCACCGATGTTCGTGGTGTTCACACGCTCCCAGGTACGAGAGTCGTCGGTGATGCCAGAGATCCAAGAGGTGGGATAGAGGGCGCCGCCGTAAACGGTTGTACCCGTGGCGATGGCTGCATAGGCCTCGTAGTTGCCGATGGTCGACACGTTACCCGACTGTCCCCAGGATGCGCGGAGCTTCAGGTTCGAGAGCCAGTCGATGTTCTTCATGAACGCCTCCTCTGAGATGCGCCAACCAGCACTAAATCCGAAGAAGTCATCCCAACGGTTGTTCTTCACCAGGCGTGAACTGCCGTCGTGACGCCAGGTGCCCTCGAGGAGGTAGCGGCCTGCAAAGTCGTAGTTCAAACGGCTGACGAGCGAAACATAGCTCCACTTGTAAGCACCCGAGCTGGTGATGCGGTCGGTAGTAGTGTCGTAAAGATTCAGGTCGGCGTTCTCCACATAGGTGGAACCGTTCTGACGATAGGCCGCGGTAGAGTAGTTGTCGCGCAGCTCATTGGTGTTGCCGAACATGGCACCGATGTGGTGGTTGCCGAAGGTGCGGTCGTAGTTCAGGAAGAACTCATACAGCTGATACAGGGCGCGGGTGTTGGTCTCGGTGAGCTGCTCGGTCTTCGAGCGTGAGCCCACCTGTGCGTTGTTCGTCACCTCGTCGGTATAGAAGTCGTAGAGCTGAACGCGGTGTGACTGTGCCTTCTTATTCGAGTTGTACTGGCGGATGCTACCTTTGGCGTAGGCGCTCAAACCCTCGAGTGCGGGATTGATGAACGAGAGATCGACGGTGACTTTGCCGCTGAGGCGAGTCATGTAGTCGTGGGTGATGGTCTTACCGCCATCGTGCAGGTGTGCAAGCACGTTGTTGCCACCGAAGTTGTCGTAGTACTTCTCGCCGCTCTGCGTCATTAGGGGGAATACATAGAAGTCCTGCAGACCGAAACCGATACCATAGGTAGGCACGCTGGTGCGCTTGGCATCGTAGCTGATGCCCGTCTCCACCTTCACATACTTGCCCAGCTGGAAGTCGGTGTTGTTGCGGAAGTTGTATTTCTGCTGTCCGTCGAAGACCTCGGTGATGAGCGAGCGGTCGCTGGCATAGCCCAGAGAGGTGATGCTCTTCACGGTCTCGCTGCCGGCCTGCAGACTGATGTTCTGGTTGGTGCCCCATGTGGTGCCGTAGACGGCCTCCACCTGGTCGGCATTCAGCGGGTCGATGCGATAGGTATAGGCACCGTTCTGCCAGTCGAAGGCCTCATTGTTCATGACGCGCTCGTAGGTTTCCTTCGTGAAGCCCATGATGGCCCAGAGCGAAGAGGCGCCGCCCGGGTGGTTGGTATCGTTGTAGTCGGCCATGAGCATCATGCGAGCCCACTCGGAACCGGAGGCTGCGGGATACTTGCGACCTACGAAGTTGGCTGTAGCCGAACCGTTATAGGTGATAGTGGCCTTGCCTGTCTTGGCGCGCTTCGTGGTGACGAGGACAACACCACCAGCAGCACGTGCACCATAGATAGATGCGGCAGCGTCCTTCAGCACGGAGATGCTCTCGATGTCGTTGGGGTTCAGCTGGTTCAGCTCCCATGCATAGGCATCAACGCCGTCGATGAGGATGAGGGGGTCGCTGCTGTTAACGGAGATACCGCCACGAATGCTGATCTTCGCATTCTCGGTAGGACGCGACGAGGGGCGAGTGATGGTCATGCCCGGAATGGCACCCTGCAGGGCTGTACCCACGTTACTCGTGGCACGTCCCTTCAGCACTTCGTCGCCTTCTACCATGGAGACGGCACCAGTCAAAGTGGCTTTCTTCTGAGTACCATAACCTACCACAACGACGTCTTGCAGCAGATGGGAGTCTTCGGTAAGCGTGACGTTGTGCGTACGGTTCTTACCGACAACGATGGTCTGCGGGATGAAGCCCACGTAGGAAACGGCGAGAGTGGATTTCTCCGACTTCACCTGAAGTTCGTAACGACCATTCAGGTCGGTGACGACGCCCGTAGTGGTGCCTTGTTCCCTAACGGTAGCTCCAATAACGGGTTCTCCCTGGGCATCGCTGACGACACCCGTCACTTTGATTTGTGCCGAAGCGGTAGCTGAAACGAGTAGCAACGCAGCACAAGCAAGCAGTTTTTTCAATTGTTTCATAAAGTTACTATTTAGGTTGATAAAATGATTCTTATTTGAAGGGTTTACAAGCCTACTGCCAGACGCTGTTGCATAAGCTTGCGGGACTGGTAGATGTGGCCTTCTACGGTGCGCTGGTTCATGCCCAGAAAAAGGGCAATCTCCTTGGCGGAGCGCCCCTCGTGGAACTTCATGCGATAGATGGTGGCGCTGGTTTCCTTCATTTCCGACAGGCATTGGCTCTCCAGCAAGCGCAGGCGGTTGGCGTCGATCTGGTTTTCCACGTTGCTGATCACGGTGTCGCTATTCTCTATGCGTGCGTACTTATGATACTGACGCACGTAGGCACGATGGCGGGCGTGGTCGGTAATCATGCGGCTTGCCATCACGAAGAGCAGGCTCTTGGCGGTGGCGAGAGAAACTACGTCGAGTTTCATAAGTTTCAGGAAGAGGTCGTGGAGCATGTCTTCGGCTGCCATGAGGTCGTGGGTGTATGACATGAAATAGGAGAGAACGTCCTGCGAGAACGTCCGATAGATGGTTTCAATGTCGGTTGCGATTGTAGTCATAAGGCGAGGTTTCGATTGTTGTCGAGAGCAAAGGTAGACAAAAAAGAAACGGCACGCAAGTTTTTTGTGCTTGCATGCCGCCAAATGATTTTGCAACAATTCCAAATAATTTAACCAACTGAAAATCAAAGGATTATGTATGAGTCCAACTAAATTAGAAGGAGCGGGAGCGCCTGCGGAGGGGTTCAATGCGCTTCGCGCGATTCAAATGGTTCAAGGCGCTTTGCGCGATTCAAATGGTTCAATTGCGACTGCGTCGCGGTTAAGTATTGATTGGCTTGACACCATGTTTGCGGAGGTATTCGGCAGGAGTCATACCCTCGATGCGACGGAAGGTGGAGAAGAAGCTGGACTTGCGAAATCCGCATTGTTCGCTGAGGGCTGTGATGGTGTAGCGCTTGTATTCTCCCTTCTCGATGAGGCGCTTGAACTCCTCCAACCGATAGCGGTTGATGAACTCGTAGTAGTTCTCCTTCAGGTAGAGATTGAACACCTGGCTGAGCTTCGACGGCGAGAGGCGGAGCACGTCGGCCAAGTCCTTCATCTTCAGTTCGGCATTCGTGTACACCTTTTCCTTCTCGATGTATTCTTTCAGCTGGGTGACGATGCGGGCGCATTCCTCCTCGTCGAGTTTCACCTTCTGATATTTTTCAGGATTGAGCGACGAGGCGTCGTTGGTGAGAGAGATGTCCTGCAACTGCTCTTCCACTTCCACGAGGGCGTCTTCTATCTCATTGCGCTCAGAGCGCAAGAACTGCTTCTCGCTGTGATCCTTGCGCCAGAGGAAGAGGAGGACGAGCGCTACCAACAGGAGCAACGCCTCGAAAATGGCCCATACGGAAGGCATCACGCTGATGGTGTAGGTAGCGGTAGTGCCCAGAACACCAGCCAGGCGCACCTGCAACTGGTGGCGCCCCAGGAAGAGGTGGCGCAGAATAATCGGGGCACCGTCCTGCACGACATGCCATTCACCATCGCCCAACCGCCATTCGTAGAGCCTGCTGGCCTGAAGCGTGTAGTCGGGTAATACGGCTTGCACCTGCAGCACCTCCGAGAGGAAGTTCCAGCTCGTGCGCAGACGATGCTCTTCGTTCACCCGTAATTCCTCCTCCATAGAGAGCAGGTCGCTACCCTGTCGGATTTCACAAAGTTGAACCTGATAAGTGGAATCGCTGATGAAGCCGGGGAGGTTTTTAGGGTCGGCATAGAACAGGCCTTGCGACGTGGCAACGAAAAGTGAGCCCCTTTTCTTAACCTCCGGGACCAATTGCACATCGTTGATGAGCGCACCCTGCAGACCGGCCCCCTGTCCCAACTGTAGCCAATGCTGCAGGTCGTAGCTGAAACAGAACAGCCCCTTCTCCGACGACAGCCAATAATGACCGTTCTGGTCGTCAACGAAGCTGCGGCTCCATTTGTCGGTGAAGGCAACGGGAAGGGAGAACTCGCCAAAGTCAACCATGTCGGGCGAGGTGTAGAACGTGCGTGGCCCGCTACGCAGGAACACGGTGCCGTCGTGGCCCAACGAACTTTTCATCCACGGCACGTTGTTGAAGAACCCTTGCGGGAAGGCATCTCTAACCACCTCACCGCTCTTCTTGCTGTAGAAGGAGCAGCCTGTTGCACCTGTCAGCCAGGCGTTATTCTCATGATCGAAGGTAATGCTGATGATGTTGCCGCCCACGATGTGGGAGTTCTGTTCGGTGAAATTCCGAACGGTGAAGGGTGTTGATAGGGCGCTGGGTGATGATGGGGTGAGAATAAATACCCCGTCGGTACAACCTATCCAAAGGCTGCTGTCGGGCGAAACGGCAATGGTTCCGATGCTCATCGTTGCGAGCTTTGGCACCAGTTGCGGTTTTCGGAGCTCTTCCGTGCGAGGATTCAATATGCGCAGTCCGCCGTCGAAGGTGCCGATATAGTATTCGCCCCGATACCACACAATGCTGTTCACGATGCTGCCTCCCAACTCTTCGGGGGTATAGAAGCTGGCACGCTGTCCTTTGTTGCTGACCAGCCAGCATCCGTTCTGCGTTCCTATCAGATAGTGGTCGGGTTGCAGGCAGAACGTTCGCACGTTGATGCCTTCAGAACGCAGGGCGGGGGTGTTGAGTGGCTGGAAGAATTGCCCGCAGCGGTAGTTGTAGGCCAGTCCGCAACGCACGAATCCGAACCAGTCGACGCCATTCTGGTCGCGATAGTAGCAGTAGAGGGCATTCGAAGGCAGGTTGTCACACACAACGCTCCTCTCTCCACTCTCCTCTCTCTTAGCAACAGCGGAGAAAGAATCCGTCATCGTGAAATGCTTCACAATTTGATCTGTTGCGGGGTCAATCATGTATGCACCCGAACCGTCGGTAGCCACACAGATGTATCCGTCGGCGCTGGCCTCAACGGTGGTGACAATATTTCCCACGCCCTCCATGTGTTTCGCCACACGGGTAGAAAGGTCATAGACGAAGAAGCCATTCGTCTTTGTGCCCACATAGCACTTATTGCCCGTCTTGGCAAAACGGCTTAATGCCGTACGGACTTTCATCTGTGAAGCAAAGCCGTAACTTTGTATCTTCCCTGTACGCGGGTCGTAGCTGCATATGTCGAAACGGCTCAAGAACCAGATGAGGCCGTCGTCGCCTTTCACACATTGCCGCACGATATTGTCGAGCCCCTTCTTGCCCGCACCGATGGGAATGGTCTTCAACTGCTTCCCGTCGTAGATGTGCAGTCCTTCCCGCCCGCCTATGTAGACGATATTCGAGTCGGCAAGCAATGCCTCCGGCCGTTCTATCTCCGGCAGGATGCGCCTGAAGGCCTTACCGCCATAGGGAAGGCAGAAGAGTCCTTCTTCGGTGGCAGCATAGATGGTTCTGTCGGCCGTCTCGCAGATGTCGAAGGTGAGGGGAGCAAAGCTGACTTTGCGCAATTGTTTTCCGTTGTAGACGCTGATGCCGCTACTGGTGGCAATCCAAGTACGCCCGCCATGATCGCTCATCACCCGATAAACGGTTTCGCCCGCCAACCCGTCGGCCAACGTGATATTCACAAGCGTTTCCTCACCATTGTTCGTGGTGCGGCTGCTGCTTATGGGAAGCGTCAGAAGCAGGCAAACAAGCAAGAATGTGTATCTGCCATTCATTCGCGAAAACATCTGAAAGTCTTTCTCAGGTTAGTTCATTTCTGCAGCAAAGATAGTGATTTTTTTTCGATTTAGCGAAGAGAGAAGTATTTTTTTTCATTTTTTTGAAGAAAGAAATAGCGAAGGTTGCAATTCCTTTCATTATATGCAAAAACCAGCCTCTTCACAGAGACTGGTTGCAAATCTAACTAATAACTAACCTTATACGTATTACTGTCTGTCAAAAAAACTAACAATGATTTCTACATAGAATACGTACGAGGTTATGTTTCTACGTAAAAAAATATGTTAATATTTTGTGGCGTGATTATCGTTGGGCTGTTTGCCGATGTAGGCGAGCAGACCGCCATCAACATACAGGATGTGGCCGTTGACGGCATCGGAAGCATGTGAAGCCAGGAATACGGCAGGTCCGCCCAGCTCCTCGGGCTCAAGCCAACGGCCGGCTGGTGTCTTTGCACGGATGAACGAGTCGAAGGGATGACGGCTGCCATCGGCTTGACGCTCGCGCAGGGGTGCTGTCTGTGGGGTAGCGATATAGCCTGGACCGATGCCGTTGCACTGGATGTTGTATTCCCCATACTCCGAACAGATGTTGCGTGTGAGCATTTTCAGTCCGCCTTTTGCGGCGGCATAGGCGCTGACGGTCTCGCGTCCGAACTCCGACATCATCGAACAGATATTGATGATCTTACCCTCACGGCGTTCCATCATCTCGGGAATGACGGCGCTTGAGCAGATGAACGGGCCGACGAGGTCGATGTCGATGACCTGCTGAAACTCCTCGCGTTTCATCTCGTGCATGGGGATGCGCTTGATGATACCGGCATTGTTTACCAGGATGTCGATCTGTCCAACCTCCTTGTGTACCTTCTCTACGAGCATGCTCACCGACTGCTCGTCAGCTACGTCGCAGATGTAGCCCTTCACATTATTGATACCGGCATCGTAATAGTTCTGCAGTCCGCGTGCGAGTGCTTCCTCATTGCGCACGTTGATGATAATAGTCTTTGCTCCTGCAGCAACGAATGCTTTTGCAATATTGAAACCAATTCCGTAGGCTCCTCCTGTGATCCAGGCGTTTTTGCCTTCTAATGAAAAAATGTCAGTCATGATGGTTGGGTGATGAATGTTGGGTGATGGGTGATGATGATTGGGTGATTAGGGAATAATTTGTATGTTTAATTCTTGCACGGCTGATTTGTAGTTGTCATCTCCATCGGCCTCTATGCAAAGGGTGATGCCTGTCCACAGCCTCTTTGGGTCGTGGCCAAAATAGGAAGGATCGTAACGGAATGTGTATTCGCCCGTCTGTATGGCGGGACCGGAGATGAGAACTACGCGCGGACGTACGTCGGCATGACTTGAACTGAGTGCAGTATGATCGGCGTTGACAAAAACAGGTTCCACGCTGAACTCCGAAGTGTTCGTGGTGGTGTTCAGCTTGATGTGCCTGTTGGCATCGTAGGCGAGAAGTTTTCCGTCGATTCTGGCTGATACGTATTGCATTTGCTTGCCATGACTCTCCTGATAGCGTGCTTTCGTCAAATGCACCATCTCTTCATCCTGATACCAGAACTGGTCGTGCGGATCGCAGCTCTCTGTGCCGTCGGCATGCCAGCGGGAGTAATAGATGCCGCCCTCAGATCGCGGATTCTTCAGGGCTTTTGCAATGAACAACGCCATGTAGCGCTGTGTCTCCTCACAGAGGTCGAAGTGCCCTTTGCCGGCATCGCAGAGGAACGAGATGCGGCTGTCGGGGTACATCATGCGGAAGGCGAGGGCTGGCCGCACACGCGCCTCCCACCATTCGTATTCGCCTTCTATCATCAGTCCTGGGATGCTGTCGATGTTGCGGGTTCTTCCCCATTCCACGTTGGCACGTCCATAACCGCAGAGGTTCGTGCGCGGGGCATCGCCGTGATAGGAGATAACGCACAATGTTCGCTCAGGGTTCCAGGCGGCAAAGTTCCACGGGAATGTGGCTTGTGCTGAATGGCCGAAAGGAATGACGGGGCAGGTGGCCAGTTCGGGATGCTCTGTGCCGCGGGCGAAATCCTGCATCAGGGTTTCGAAACGCTCCTGGCAGGTGTGGCCCTCCTCGTCGGTAACGCTCACGTCCCAGTTTTGCGATCCTTGCTGAACGAAAGCCATGGCTACGCCCAAGGAGTCCATCCAGCTGCAGAACTTCGCGCTGCGGAACAGCACCTCCTCCGTCATATTCTGATGACAGTAGAGCACGGCCTTCACCTCCTTGCTGCCACGTGGCAGACGCAGGTAGGCGCGGCGACCCTCATCACCTGTCTGGTAGTCGAAGGTGACGCGCTGTTTTTGCAAGTTGATGCGCTTGCGAATGTAGTCTGTGATGGCGCGGACAGAGTCGACATTTGCATGCAAGCGGTCGAAACGTGTACCAAAAGGTCCCATCGTCATCGGGCGGTCGTCGCGATCCTGATGGGCAACGCAATGCAGAACAAAAAAGTTGCCCCCGGCATTGCACACCTTATCAATATCTTCACGGAAGTTGCTGAGTGTAGCCGGTATGTCGGCATCACCGGGAAAGGCCGTGCCAAACTCACATCCGACGACCTGCCGCCCTGCTGAATGAGCATAGCGCGAGACGAAGCGGGGACGCTCGATAGTTCCATAATGGCTCCGAGCCCAGTATTCGCTCATGGGAAGGTCGAACGAGAAACCATACTCCTTACGATCGAAATCGCCATTGCCATAGGGCTCGCCTGCGAGGAGGAGTCCATAGGAGTGGAGTTTTTCTTTGAGTGGCAGGACGAACTCTTGCATGAATAGTTGCTGCTTGGTCTTGGTCTGACGGCCAATGCCACCAGTGAGGAAGTCGCGCCCCTCGCCGGTTGTGATGTAATCGGCACCGAGCGATTCTGTCCAGTCTTGTCGACCCGCTTCCCAACTGTCGACGAGGACGTAACGGAGGGTGTTGCCGCAATACTCTCGCAACTCATTGAGCAGTGGGGCAAGGAAGCGTTCGAAGTGAATGTCGACACCCTTCCTCGACAGTTTGTCGGCTTCCAATCCTATTCCAGCTTCGGATGCCGCTGTCACCATCTGTCCTGTTGTGGTATATCCCACGCGGCGGTAGGTAGTGCCAGACCCTGAGGCCGTAAGGATTTCTATGCGATCAAGATTGGTGCCCCGGTTGCTCGTTAGCCGCAGGAAACGACAGGGGGTGGAGTTGCACTTAAAATGGATTGGAATGTCGTGTGCCAATAGGGCTTGTCCGGAAGCGGTGCCGAGGGTTTGCCATGACTGACAGTCGAGGCTCACTTCGACATGGAGCCGAGGGGCATAGTCGCGAGGACCATCGAACAAGTCAAGAGGCTGTTCCCGTTCGCCGCGCCACAGATTGAAGCCAATCACGGGTTTCTCCTTCTGCAGTTTGATGATGACCGACTCTCCTTGCTCCAGACGACGTCCGATGTCTTGCATCTCGTCGGAACAGGTGGTGCGGAATGTTTTGATATCACGATAGAACCCCATCTTATGACGAGGAACAGGAGGATTCTTCTTTGAAGAGACACTCCATGTGAGTTGTTTCATTGACTCCTCTGGTCGAATCCACGGACCGCCCATCGCTGTGTACCCGGGAGAATTATGAATGCCAAGCACGATACCCAGTCGTTGTGCCTCCTTACATGCATGGCGCACGGCATCGATCCATTCCTTGGAGGCGTAGTCGACAGGCCCGCGCCCGATGCCTACCCAGGCATCGAAGATGAAAGCCGACTCTATGCCTGCGGCTTTCATATACTCGAGGTCCTTGGTAATGCCTTCTTTTGAAATATTGCCGTTCATCCATTCCCAGTAGCAGCCCGTAGCGGGATGGCTGACCATGAAATCATCGATATGGGCGGCCACGGGATTTTGCTTGCCTTGCGCCTCTGCAGGGCAAATGAAAGGTGAGTAGTGGAAAGCAAAAAGCGACAAATACAAAAGGATCTTTTTCATTCTTGTCTTTTTCTTCTTGATTGATTTTTACTTTTTCCAATAAACCACATAGCGGCAACGCTGGAGGTCGTAGAAAGGCTGAATGACGATGGCCGATTGGCCATTGGACATGGACCATTTTAAGCCACCGAGGTGTTTCACTTCTCCCAGTTTGACATCAGGATGCTGGCCGTAGTCGAATGTGTAGTAGTCGTTGTGTTTCGTCGGGTCGCTGAAAGGCCAGGCGACTTCCGCCAGGCGACCGCCAAGAACGATGGGGCCGTAGAGCAGGGCAACACGCGACGGGTCGTCGTTCGTGGCTTCTTCATGTAGCGACATACCGAACTCTATCTCTGCTCTTTTGGTATTCTTGATGGTGACATATCCTGCAGCATCGGCATGAACCCTTCGGCCATTCACCTTTATATAGGTAGCCCAATAGGGATAGCGTATTCTCAGATTGATGCGAGAGGAGGCTGTGATGACGCTCTTGTTGTCTTCAGGGAAGCGGGTCCCTTGACGAACAATTGTGCCATCCCAGTTCACCTCGGAGGGAATAAAAAGGTTGACGTACAGGCATTTTCTCCCCTCGCCCTTCGGAGAGGGGTTAGGGGTGAGGCTCTTAAAGTAAATACTCGACTGATATTTCGCATGGCTTTCAAAGCCACTGCCCACACAGCACCAGAAACTGCTGTCGCGCGTGGAATAGAGTCGGTAGCCACCTGTCATCAGTGGAGTGAAATAGCTCACCATCGAAGAGAGTGTGTCCTGCTGTCCAAGGATATGGTTGTAGAGAGCCCGCTCGTAGTAGTCGGCAATCTTTGAGTCTGGCTGATAGCAGAAAATCCGGTCGGCCAACTTCAGCAGATTGTACGTACAGCAGTTCTCGCCATCGTACCCCGTCAGGTGTTTAGACTGTGTATCTGGATTAAAGAGATGTTCCTTGTCGCTGATTTCGCCCGTCACAAAGGCATGGTCGTTCACAAGTGTATTAAATAATAAGGTGGCGGCGTGGCGGCTGTCGACTGCGCCAAACAACTCATAGTTCCTACACTCTCCCAGCAGTTTGGGAATGAACGTGTTGGCGTGATTGGTTCCCAAGTCGGGTTTCCCCCTCTCATTGGAGGGGTGTAGGGGGAGGCTCTTCAGCGGATCAATCTTGTCGTTATGATAGAAAAAGCGGGCTACCCACAGGTGGCGCTGGTCATGGGTGATGGCATAGAGGTTATACATGGCCTCATTAAACCCGCCAAACTCGTTGCGTAGCATTCGCAGCCGCGTTTCCTCGCTCAAAGGACTAAGTTTATTATAAGCCCAGTCGCCCATGCCCCGAGCTACTGCCAATGCTGTCTCGTTGCCGCAAATGGTATATTGGTCGATGAGTCCCTGCAAAATCTTGTGCAGCGTATAAAATGGTGCCCAGACAGACTTTCCTTGGATATTACGGTCGATGAGTCCCTCGCCAAAAGCCGAGAGATAGCCCGTGCCATACTGTCGCTGCACTTCGGCCAGACCCTGCACGAGCGAATCGGCTTTTTCCTTCATCTGAAGATAGGCCATTGCTGAGAGCAGATGACCCGTGATATGGCCGCGCAGATCGCAATCGGGCGACTCCCACCCACCCAATTTCAGATTGGCATCGTATCCGCCTTCTAAGCCGGAATAAACCCCTGCAGTATTGCGAAACGAATGGAGCAGACGGTTCACGGGTATGGATGCTATCCAAGCCGAATCTCGCTGCATGTTACGCTGAAAGCGTGATGGCAACAGCTTCACTTCATGCAGGGAGAACGGTTGGGCACCGGGCTGTGCTGCTATGCTGCCAGCGAGAAGCGGGAAGAGGAAAGTGATGAGTGGTAACAGGATTCTTTTCATTTCTTTTGGATGGGCTTGAAATGGAGGGCGGCACCACCACTGGATTGGAGTTGAAGGGTAATGGGTTCGGATTTGCGATTTGACGATTGACGATTGACGATTTGGGTGCTGACAGACACCTTCGTACGAGTGCTGGCAGTGGGGTCGTCATTGTAGATTTCTACTTGGTAGCGGCCAGCAGGCAGGAAGTCGAGGGGAATTGTAACTGTGCGGGCGTTGTTGTTGGTCATGGCTGCCGCGAACCATTCGGAGCCGGACTGTCGTGCCAGTGCTATGTACTCGCTCGGCTTGCCGTCGAGGATGATGGTCTTGTCCCATGTGGTCTTGATATATCGGAACCAGGCCAGCTCGGGTTCATCGTTGGCCATTTCCGGCTTGTCGTACCAGAAAAGGGTGAGCAAGGGTGCATAGTAGACGAGCGATGCTGCGAGTTGGTGACCATGGGTGGTGCGCAGTCGATGGTCGTAGTAACAGATGGTGTAGTCGGCAGCTCCATTAATCATGCGCGTGAAGGGCAGGATGGTATTATGTGTGGCGTCGGGGAATTCCTCATTGCCTCGTATGCCTTCCTGATTGAGCAGGTTCGGATAGGTGCGCGAAAAGCCTGACGGTCGGTACTCGTCGTGAATGTTGATCATGAGATGGTTATCGGCTGCGAGCCGTACAAGGTCGTGCAACCAGGTGGCCCAACGGTGGGATGCATACTCCACGAATCCGCTCTTCACGCCGACGATGCCCCATTGATGGAGTAGGGGGAAAAGTGTGCGAGCCTGTTTCTGCAGGGCATGCTGATTGACGTAAAGCCATATGCCAACTCCCTGCTGGCGTCCATAGTCGACAACGCGCAGCATGTCGATCTGCGGTATGACCTGTGTGGCATCACCGTCGTGGGAGGTGCAGGGTTCATACCATTTCCAGTCGAAGAGCATATAGGGAATGTTCATCTTACGGCAGAAGTCGATGTTGCGAAGCGCGGCCTCCGTGGTGAGTGTAGTGCAACGCATGATGGTTCCTGGTCGCACCCATGCCGCTGCATCTGGAATCTGGCATGGCGGGTTGAGATTGTCGATGAGGTATCGGTGTTGTAGCAGTCGGGGATAGCTGTCGGCAGTGAGGATTACCTTCCAAGGGGTGGCAAAATAGGTGACGATGTCGACGGGCGAGTACATCGTTGTGCATAGGGTGTTAGGCTTCGAAGGGGAAGCGATGTTTTTCTCCAGGCACCAGTCGTCGACATCGGCATCGGCCAGCACACAGAAGATACCATCGGGCAGGTCGGCTGTCACCGCCCGCTCAATGGGGCGTGTTACCTCGCTGATGTCTTTATGCTCGTAGGGAGCCTGCGCCCATTCGGCCGCCCATACGCGTGTGCCGGAAGGGAAGGAGTACTCGGTGAGGTCGGCTGTGACCTTATGGAATACGGCCTGTGGGTGTTCGGGAAAGAAATAGCGGAAGGCAACCCCCTCGTCGTAGGCTCTTACCTGGATATCCAGCCGGTAGTTGCTGCCATCGTGCTTGGAGAGGTGTAGGGTGGCCTGGTTGTAGTTGTCGGGAACTTGTGCCTGTTCGCCATAGAAGTTGGCGATGGTGTCACGATGCTGCAGGTGGCTGATGGAGTCGATGGCGAATCCGTTCATCCAACAGGCATATTGAGGATAGTTGCGTGCGAGGGCGCGTTCCCATGTCTGGTTGTCGAGCTGCAGACCCAGTCGTGAGTCGGTGACAACGGGTTTGCCCTGATAGGAAACTGAATAGCAGAATTCATCGGCCTGCTGTCTGACGGTGACTTGATTCAGCCCTTGGGGGGATGATACTGACAGCGTCTGGGCTTCGCTTTCCCCAAGGAAGAGGGAAACTGCAAGAAAAAGACTGAGAACCTTCATTATTTGAGAAATTTAAGATTTTCGACGTGTGAGCCTACAAACATGGGAACGAAGTCGGCGGTGCTGTACCATTTAGGTTTGTCGGGCATGTCATCGTAGATGGCCTTGCCATTGATCTTCAGTCCTTCGAAGGTTACGTTCTTCACCTTGTGCTGAGCATCGTAGCCCGTGATGACCGACATATAAGGAGCCCCCTCGCAGCCTCCCTCAGTAGGGGAGGAGTAGTAGCGGATGTTGCGGAAGGTGACATTCTCCACACCGGCACCGGGAGCCTTGCAGTATTTCTGATTCCAGCCCACTTTTACCTGAGTGATACAGCCCTGACGGATTCCTTCGATGCGGATGTTGTCGAAGAGGACGTTGCGCACGAGGTTGTTGTCGCCGCAGTTGATGGCGAGGCAACCCTGATAGTCGACTTGTGCCTCACTCTGACAGAGGATGTCGATGTTCTCATAGACAAGGTTCTCCACTGTGTCGCGGAGCTCGGGATTGGGTCCTGCGGCAGCACCATGGAGCCCGATGAAGATGGGGTGTGCCACATCGGCCCACAGCGTAGAGTTCTTCATGTGGATGTTGCGGGCGCTGCCTGAGAAGCCCAGGCGTGTGGCGTAGGCTGTAGTGCAGTCGTCGCTGTTTCGACAGAACACGCGGTCGTAGAGCACGTTGCTCGAAGCCAGGACGTTGAGGCCGTCGCCCCACTGGGGGTGCGAGATGCTGCGAACGTCGTGGAGCGTCACCCCGTCGGAACCGCCGATGGGACACTTGCAGACGATGAGGCCGTCGACGAGTACGTTCTTGCTACCGGAAACCATGCAGCCGTTGTAGCCGTTGGACGGACGGGCGATACCTCGTCCGAGGATGCTCACGTCGTGGGCATCCTTGATGAGAAGGGTGCCGGTGAAGTAGCTGCCGCCTTCCATATAGACGGTCGTGTTGGAGGGAATGAGCACTTCGCCTCCGTTTCCTGCCTCGCCACCGATGGCCCTACCCCCGACCCCTCCCGAGAGGGAGGGGAGAAGTTGCTGAAGAGCCTTTAGGTCGTAGTAGCCGGTCGGGATATACACGAAGTTGCGGCCTTCCTTCTTCGCCTGTGCCTCTGCCTCTTCTCTTGTCACGGGCGGTTTGGAGGTGAACACCAGGAGGTTGTCGGTGATGCTGCCGTCGAACTCCACGCTCACGTTCTCCGGCTGGAAGAGCAGGAACTGCACGGTGGAGTCGTTATGGATGTTGGCAATGGTGCCACGATAGTCGGGACGAATGCGGGCCTTCTTGAACTTCTTGTTCTTGGTGACCACACGCACATAGACGTCGCCCGTGAAGTCAAAGAAACAGTAGGAAATCTCGCTCACCTTGTGTCCGGTTCCCTTTCCATTGGAAACAGGGTCGGGGGCATTCACCTTGGCCATGTAGGTGTCGATCTTCGTCCATTCCTTTCCGTCTCGCGGCTGGATATAGACGTCGTAGTCGTGCTTCAAAGGAGCCCCGGCGGGAGCAGGATAGGTGAAGACCTGATGAAGCTTCTCCCCCTCAGTAACCCCAGGAACGACAAATTCATTTGACTCTATGCCTTTCTTCACCTTGTTCTGCTTCTCAGCCTTCCGCTGCATGGACAGAAGTTTTTTCGTATAGGGCATTTTCAGTCCGCGCCGCCCGACGTAGTGCTGATAGGGAAGGTCGTAGATGTTCTGGATGACACCTCGGCGCATGGCACCGGGCACAGTCCAGTCGTTGTAGAGTCCCGTGCAGTCAGTCCACTGTTCAAAAGGAACGTCGTAGCCAAGGTTGTACTTCGCCGTGTATTCAATGCCCTTCAGTAGGCGGTTGTCATAGGCTCCCCAGAGATCATCACCCTGCTCCCATGCCATCTCGCAAAGGTCGCACAGAGCTCCCAAGCCTAATTGTGCATGTGCCTGGTCGCGGCCTGTCTCCTGACACTGACCTGTCACGCCGACATAACGAGGCAGAGAGCCGTTGTCGTTGGCATGGAGGAAGTAGTCGATGGCAGCCTGATACATCTCCTTGTCGCCAATAGCGATGGCACATGCCATGCGGAAACGGTTGACGATGGCTCCCCAATTGCCGTTGGCATAGGGGGAGTCGGCCTCGAACTTGTCCATGGTGGGCACCATCGCCCGACGAAGCATCGTTTCCCATTCACCCTTCTCTGTGGGAGAGGGGCCGGGGGTGAGGCTCTTCTCAATCATCATCGCCCGACAAAGCCAATAACCTTGAATCAGGCATAAAGGAGCATCGTGACCATCCAAGCGCTGCAGTTTATCGGCATAGGCATTGATGATGTGCAATGCCTCGTCGTGCTGACCGGTACGGGCAAATTCCCAAGCGGCCTTCATATCGCGCTCGCTGCCACCTTTGCTGCTGCGGAACTCGCCGTCGCGAGCTACCACTTCATAGGGGCCAGCCATTTTATATGTCAGCTGGGCGTTGGCGGTCAAGGATATAAACGCCAGGATTACACCCGAAAAGAGAAGTTTTACAAGTTTCATATGGCTATTGTTTATAAAGGATTTTTTTCGTTTCAACTGTTCCGTCCTTACGATTCGTGCGGACAACATTAATACCTTGTTTGATATGGCTGAGGCGCACACCAGCAGGCGAATAGACTTGAAAACCAATGGGCGAATCGTTGGCAACACGCTCAACTCCAACTGTTGATGTCTTGATAAGTCTATACGGGAAGGTGGTGAGCTGGGTGGCGGTAGTGAGTATGGAGCTGTTGGCGTCGGTCGTCCAGTATTTGATATTGCTGGCAGTGCCTGTGTGGAGAGCATATCGGTCGGTACCTACAGCAGCATCGAGATAGAAAGAGTAGAGTTGTGTGCTGGAGAGCTTGGCGGCAGAGGTAAGTCCAAGACTATCGGGCAGGCTGACGATGGCGTAACGGCTGCCTTTGGAATTGATGAACCACGTCTGACCATCGGCAGGGGACGCGATATCGCCCTCCTCAAAGGTCACAGACTGGCTTTTGCCGTGACCTGTCAGCAGTCTCCCGCTTTGTATATCCTGAATGAGGTAGTTACCAGGGTCGACCATGGTCTCCGTGGCTTTTACGAGAACAACGAAGGTGAATGCCTGCTCCTCACCTGCAAGGGTGAAGCGGGCGGTGTATTCGCCACTTGTCTGAAGGTTCTCCAGCGTCAGGGTCTTACTGCCGACAGTTCCTTCGCTCCATGAAACTTTCGATGCAGCAATGGAAGATGGCGTAGTCACTCCGAGTGTCACGCTGCTGCCTTGCTCCACCACTATCTCACTTCCCTCCGTAGTAGTCTCGTCAACGATTATGTAGGGAATTGCCATAAGGACATGGATATGGAAGACTTGTGTCGTTGTGGCTCCACCCTGGTTGGTAAAGACGACACTGATTTCCTGATCATTCTTGATAACAGGTGTGGTAATGCTCTGCGTGGTGTCTCCCGTACTCCATTTACAGGTTCCCCATCCGGCAGCAGGGGCGACGCTGAGAGTAACCGTCTTGCCATAGAGCACATCGATGGTGTCAGTCTCGGTTGTCGTGCCATTATAGGTGATGCTGGGGGTAAGTCCGTCGGGTGTGCAGTCGCCTTTTACGGCGATAGGGAAACAGAACTGGCTCTCAACGCCATTCTTGTTGGTATAGGTTACGCGATAGATGAAACTGCTATCGGTCGTGACGGTAATGTCGCGTGTGGTCTCGCCAGTGTTCCATAGCCAGCGTCCTGTGTCCTCTTCGCCCTCAGGTAGTTGGGGCATGAGTTTCAGTGTCTGTCCTTTGGGTACTGTTGTGTTGGTATTGGTGGCGTAGGTGTTTACCAGTCCGCCCAGCTCGTTGTGCAGCATCGTTTTACCATTGATTAGCCCACGCGCTTTTTCCTTGGCGAGACTAGGAATGAGGTTGACATTGAACGTACCGCTGTATTCCATCTTTGGACTCAGCTCAGTAGGAATTCGGTCGGCAGGACAAAGTTGCTCGTCGCGAGTGTTCATCAGCACGCTATAGCCCATGTGGTCGTAGCCGCCGCTAGTGCTGCCCTGTGCCCCCTCGTCGATGCCCATTTGATTGTATGACATTTCAGAGAAAGGCAACTTCACGCCTTTCACTCCCTCGTAGATGCCGATAACCGTTCCCCAGTAGGGACGCATCTGTGCGCCGAGGGCGGGTCCTGTCATCAGCCAGGCACGACCGTCGGTGTAATAGAAGCCGTTTGTGCCGTACATATAGTCTGTCCATGGCAACCCTTCCATGCTTTGGGTCTGTGCAGCCACATACTCGATGCCCGATGCTAAACGATGGTCCATATAGGCAAAAAGGTCGTCGCCCTGATTCCATCCCACCTTGGCAATATCAACAGCCAAGCCTAGTGCCATAGACGAGTGACCTGTGTCGCGCCCGCTCTCATTCATCTGTCCCAGTTTGCCATAGGCTCCCGTTTCCAGTTCGCTCTCTACATCTGTCACCACTAAGTTGCCAAGAAAGTCCGTCAGACCGTTATTGTGGATACATTTTCCTCCATCAGCATCGCCGTGTCCTGTGACATCGTGTAGTGTAGGTGGGTCGGCAAAGTTGCCCACTTGGTCGTATTTGAAGTAGGACATACCCTGATTATAGATGAAAACATCGTCGCAGAGGACACCTATACTTATAACACACATGATGTTGCACAGTCCCCAGTTAGACCAATAGTGTCCCGGCGCTTGCCACCACTTGCCCGAGTTCTCCCAGGTGCCATTGCGAGCGCGCAGGAAACCGATGCTGGATGGATACCACACCGAGAGCATCCATTGCTGGAACTTGGTAAAGTCCTCGCGGCTCCAACCTTCATAGTCGCGCATCAGTTCGGCGGCTTGTGCAAATTGATAACCATAGAGTCCGGCAGCGAGGGCATAGTTGGAGTCACCGCCGATGGCTTTTGTGGTGTTGGCCCAAGCCATCAGGATACGCACGGCGGCTTTGGCGCACGTCTTGTTGTCTTCTATCTTCCAGCGCAGGGCATTCTGGTAGGCCATGGCGGCACCGCGTGCAGCATTCATGTAATTCTCTCCGTTTCCTCCACCGCGAACAATGGTTTCTACGGGATAGGTCTGGACTGACGGTTGGGCATAGGCTGCAGCCTTCAACTTGGCATAGGCTTGTTTCACTTTTGTGTTGTCGGCAGCAATCTGTGCCTTCACCCGGTCAAAGTCGGCTTGAGTATGCAAGCCTCCTGGGTGAATAAATCCACGGTCGGTCGTCTGTGCCGAGATGAAAAGTGCAAAGGAAAAAGTGAAAAATGCGAGGGCGAGAATACGTTTCATTGCTTATTTGTTCTTAATGTATGGACGAATTGTAAAGGTGAAAGAGCGGTCTGTGCATGGAAGCTGAAACTCTGGTGAAGGCTTAGCGCTCCAACTGTCAATGCATTCCAACCCCATCTGCGCCTGGTCGATACACACTTGGGTAAAAGGCTGTGGCTTCAGATCGGCAGGATGGACGTTGCCTTTGTCCTCCCCGCCATCAAGTTGTTCAATGGTGTAGTGCAGGGATGAGGCATAGAAAGGTTGATCAGCGGTGAACTCCAATCCGGTGCCTCCAGCGTTGAGCAAACGCCACCAGCGTACGTCGGTCTTGCTTCCAGTATCTTGAGCCCTCACATAAGGGTGGAACTGCTCATCTACGCTCTGGCTGTAGATGCCAATGAGTGCCGAAGCGTTGCGGTTGACATAGTTTTCCCACGGTCCACGACCATAATACTCTATACGATCGTACTCGCGCGGCATCTCCAACATCATGCCATAGCGGAACAAGTTTGGCGCGCGATGAGCGGTATCAGCCTTCAGAGCTTCCTTCACCTTTAGTTCGCCATTCGGTGCGAGGTCATAGGACACAGATAATTGACAATGGACAGTGGGCAATTGATAGTTGGCCGTTACAAGGATGTGCCCATCTACTTGTGTACTATCAAATGCTACAAAGTTGATTTCGGGATTCTTCCACGGCAGGAATTTCTTATGGAGTTGGGCACCAAACTCATTGTCGGTTGGTGCTCGCCAGAAATTGGGACGCAATACCGAACCTTGTTGAAGCATTTGTCGTCCATTAACGATGAAACAGTTAAGGAAACCATTTTGCTTGTCGAACCCCAGTAGCACAGAAGATTCAGAAGATGAAGAGGACATAGAACACCTTTTCCCACCAACGATAATTTGCTGGTAAGCAACTTGATGTCCTGCCTCTAAAAGGCCTTCAACCTCCTTCAGCACATAGCGAACATTGAGCATCCATTCACCTTTTTCTTCCATTTTGCCGAGATCAAGTGGAATGTCTTTCGTCTGTTGTGGAGCGATGTCCAGTTGTTCAATGAGACCTGTTCGAATGACGCTTCCGTCACGAAGGAGTGTCCATTCAAGACGGCAATTGGAGAGGTTGCGGAAGAAGTTCTCATTATATATTTCGAGTTTGCCTTTCGTATATTTTGTCCATACATTCTGATAGAAGTAGCGCATTTCGTAAGCATGTGGATTGGGTTGTCTGTCAGGGTTGAAAACCCCGTTCACACAGAAGTTTTTATCACCAGTCTTTGTTGTTGCCCAGTCACCATCATAGAGATAGCGAACGAAATTCCTGCTTCCGTTTTTGTTATCTACCACTGCCTGGTCTGAGAAGTCCCAGATAAAACCGCCTTGAAATTTGGGGTATTTGCGAATCAGGTCCCAATATTTGAAAAACTCTCCTAAGCTGTTACCCATGGCATGTGCGTACTCACACATAATCATCGGTTTCTGCTTGGCTGGATCTTCATTGTAATTAATGCAACGATCGTATGGAGGATACATGGGACAGTAGATGTCGGTAGCGCGTTGTGTGTCGTAGGCCTGCTCGAACTGGATGGGGCGTGTAGGGTCTTCTTTCTTTAGCCAGTCATATACCTGTTCGAAGTTCTCGCCGTATCCACATTCGTTACCCATGCTCCAGATGATGATGCTTGGATGATTGCGTCGCGAGGCCACATGGCGTTGGTTGCGTTCCATATGTGCTTTCTTGAAAAGCGGGTTCTTGGCCAAAGTCTTTTCCTTGAAGCCCATGCCGTGGGTTTCGATATTGGTCTCGCTGACCACGTAGATGCCGTAACGGTCGCAGAGCTCATACATATACGGGTCGTTAGGATAGTGGCTCATGCGCACTGCGTTGATGTTCCACTGCTTCATTAGCCTCACGTCGGTCTCCATGCGTTCGCGGCTTACGGCGTAACCGTCCCTTGGGTCCAGCTCATGGCGGTTTATGCCCTTGATGAGTATGGGTTGCCCGTTAATCAAAAGCTGCGGGCCTTGTATTTCAATCCGCCGGAACCCTACGGGCATCGTGATGTCATCGCCTGTATCTGAAGTGATGTGCAGAGTATAGAGGTTGGGGCTTTCTGCACTCCAAAGTCGCGGTTTCTTTACCATCAGGTTGGCTTCGCCGTCCAATTTCGCAGTCCACTTCACTTTTCCTTTTGTCTTCACATCAAGCACAATTCTCCCTTCAGTGTAATCATCGTTGAGCAATGCCTCTACCTTCACATCCTCGATGCGGTCCTTTGGGCGGGCAGCCAGATAGGTTTCGCGGGCAAAGCCCTTGAAGCGGAAGAAGTCTTGGTCTTCCATGTAAGAGCCGTCGCACCAGCGGCGCACCTCCATCTTGATTTCGTTGTCTGCACCGTATTTCAGATAACGGGTCACTTCAAATTCCTGCTCTAACTTGGAGTCCTCTCCATAGCCCACAAACTGACCATTCACCCAAATGCTGATACAACTCGTCACACTGCCGATGTGTAGGATGATGTCTTTTCCCTTCCATGCCTTCGGTACTGTCCACATACGGGTGTAAGTACCCTTATAATTTGCACTGTCGGGCAGTTGTGGCGGGGTGCTCTTCCACCATGTCTTCCATTCAAAGCCAACACCGCAATACATCGGTTCGCCCACACCATTCAGCTCCCACATTCCGGGAACGGGCATCGTCGTGATGTTGGGGAATTCTTCACATGCGAAATCCCACGCCCCATGCAGCGACAGGCGTTCCTCGTTCTTGTTCATGAAGTCTGCATGCGGTGGAATTCTGTTTATCTCGTTTACGGCAGGATCCCTCCATGCGGGCTTTGCCCAATGTGCAATGAGCAGCTCAAGTTCCTTTTTAGTCACTTGTACCACTGCCCCGTGTTTCTGTTCAGAAAAGTTTGTGCGCTTCATCGGGCAATTGGGGTCGTCGAAATATCCCAGCGGTGTGAAGGTCTTGAAGTCCGAAGTTTCACAAAAATAGAAGTTATGCGGTTCCATAGAATAACGATCCTGCATAAGAATCCATTTCTGCTGACCGATGAGCTTCCACACCATCGGGGCCTCGTGTACTTGTGGAACGCCGTCGTCAAACGAATAGTCGGTGGTGTAAGGTCCCGTCAAACTCTTGCTTGTAGAATGGCGCGGGTGCCCGTGCTCAGTGGTAAAGAGATGATAGGTGTTGCCTATCTTGGTAATGTCAGAGTCTATCATGTGCTTCGTAAGCATGCCGTTTGTGTCACGTGGTCCACCGAACAGAAAGGCAGGTTCCGAAGTCATTTCTGTGAAATCATCGTTCATATAGACATAGCGGATGTGGTTTCGACCACGAAAGAAACGTGTGGTGAAGTGTAGCAGCACCTTTCCTCTCGCCTCGTCGTAAACCATTTCTGGTGCCCACACGCAGCCCACGTCCTTCCAGGAAATAGGCTTGCCCTCGCCGTCAGTCTCGCCCGTCGGACAGGTTAGTGCTGAGAAATCGAGATTCGTGCGGTGCCAGTGGATGAGATCTGTAGAGCGCAATAGAACAAGTCCCCGATTGTTGCCCCAGTCATAGAGCTTTCCGTCGCGCTCCCACTCCGTTGTGCGTTTCCCGTCGCGCTGTCCGAATACATGCAGATCGGTCATCGCAACACAGAAGCTGCCATCCTTGGGGTTGCGGAAGATGTAAGGGTCGCGAATACCTTTCTGTACGGCAATTGTGTCGCCGGCCATGATGGGGAGGTCGTTGTTCAGGGCTGTCCATATATAGCCGTTCCAACTGTATGCCATATGCAACCCATGGTCTGCATCCTTGTGATAGACCATCACATAGCCTGCCATCTCGCGTTCGGCAAGTACCGCTATTTTCGTATTCGCTTTTCCTTGAGTCCCCATAGCAAGGACCAGTATCAGCATTGTTGTCAGAATCTTCTTCATAATTGCATTTATATATAATACGATTGTTGATGCAAATATACGAAAAAAAATTGTATGACGTTATTTAAGTAGTTTTTTTATCTCTTTCGTATTATATAAAAAATGGTATGAAAATGAAGAAATTGATATTTGTGGTGGTGGCTGCCTGTGTACTGACAGCCTGCCAGACAACAGAGAAATTCAACGCAGAACGGGAACTTGCCTATTGTTCAGAACAGGTTAACAAGTCGCTGAACCACCTTTGCGATAGTAATAGGATGTATGATTATTCCATGCAACCTCGCAATATCCTGAAGGGCGAGACGGATTGGAACTGCCGTAAGGTTTCCGAACAAGAGTGGTGTTCAGGTTTCTGGCCAGGTGTGCTGTGGATGACCTATGGGTATACGAAGGACGATAGCATCCGCAAAGCAGCTGAAGGTTATACCGCAAGTCTGAGTTTCCTGGCACAACAGCCCGTCTACGACCACGATTTGGGATTCCTGGTCATCAACTCATTCCTGAAAGGCTATGAGCAGACGGGCAGCGAACAATATAAGCTAGTTGCACTTGCCTGTGCCGACACATTGGCTACCTTGTTCAACGAAAAAGTGGGCACCATGCTCAGTTGGCCTCGCCATGTAAAGGACTATGGCGGCCACAACACTATTATGGACAATATGATCAACCTGGAATTACTCTTCTGGGCAGCTCAGAACGGGGGCGATAAGCATTTGGCTGATATGGCCATTCGTCACGCGGAAACCACAATGCAGCACCATTTTCGCCCAGACGGTAGCAGTTATCATGTGGCCATTTACGATACGTTGTCGGGTGAGTTCATCAAAGGTGTCACCCATCAAGGCTATTCCGACTCGTCAATGTGGAGCCGCGGACAGTCGTGGGCCATCTATGGCTATACAATGGTCTATCGCTACACCCATGACCAGCGATTCCTTGACCATGCGCAAAAAGTTACAGACATCTACCTGAAGCGCCTGCATGAGACAAGTAATGACTTCGTGCCCTTGTGGGACATGGACGACCCGCGTGGACTACAGGCACCAAAAGATGCCTCAGCCGCTTGCGTCGTAGCCAGTGCATTGCTCGAACTTCAACAGTACGTGGACAAAAAGAAGGCACGCGAATACCTGGAAGCAGCAGAGAATATGATGAGTGACTTGAGTAGTGACCGATATCAAAGCCGCAACAAGAATGTTTCGTTCCTTCTTCATTCTACGGGCAATCTTCCAGCTGACAGTGAAATCGACGCCAGCATCATCTATGCCGACTACTATTATCTGGAAACCCTCCTCCGATGGACGGGAATCCAAAATACTCACTAGCATTCTATACTGGTATAGGTTGACACGTTGACATACCTATGACAATGTAAACTTGTCAACCTAAAAAATCTTCTTCCCTTAGGTCCTTTAGAACTCTAAGGGAAAGAAAATGTGTTCATTCCAACAATTTCATGATGGCAGCGAGCTTGTCGGTGTCCATACCCTCTAGCTTCTTCAGAATATCTTTCTTCTTATCTGCCTCGTCATCTTTGATCTTTAGAAGTTTGGAGTTGTTTGCAATCATCGTGGTCATGTTGTATCGAGCAAGATAATTCAATGTAGTAGTGCTGCCTGAAGTCATAGTGTGTCCCATCATGGTTGAGATGTATTCAGTCGACACATCTGCATCACGAAGGTTAGTGGCATAGGAATGGCGACACCAGGTAGGGGAAGGCTTCTCTTCCATGCCAAGTATTCCCATGACGACCTCCATACGGTCAGCAGTATTCGAGTTCTCGCACGAAACGATGTCTTTGATACGCTCCTCACTCATACCTTCCTCTATGATATCGAAGACCAAGGAACCCCGCTGTGGCTCGTACGCGATTCTGTCAAGTATGATCTGCATTTGGGGCAGAATGGGGAAAATAACCTCCACGCCGTCAGTTTCCCTCATAGTCTTCTGGCGGATAAACCTCATGGCTTTCTGCTCATGGCTATAGTAGAATTCATCATAACGTAGTTTGGCTATGTCAGCAAGATTCGCACCATTAGCAAGATAGGAGAACAGAAACAGTCCCAATGAACGGAACACTCTTGCCTTATATAGTGGGGCGAGCATCTCCTTTCCCTCCTGGTCCAATGTTTCTCTTTTGAGGAAGAACTCATAAAGCGCGGTCATCTTCTCCACACTGAGACACCACTCTTTACGGTCTCCCTTGCGGTTGACATCCTTGATGCCTTTGAAGAGATCCATTTTATCTGGTGACAGTACTCCCATGGAAGCTGCCTGGCGGACAACCGCACGGAACGCTCTCAAATAAATGCCAATTGTACTTTGGCTCTTAGCCTTACCCTCTTCTGGGTTCTGCATCTTTGCAATCCAGCGCTCAACTAAACGTTGATTGATAGAGGAGTTAGACACCTTTTCACCCATGTCGGTTTTGAATCGATTAAAGGCGTCACGGTACGAATTGCGAGTGCCAATCCTATCTTCATCAGATAGCTCCTTCAACATCAGCTCCCACACATCATAGATAGTCATTCCCTGAGTTTCCTCTTCTTTTTTGATGCCATTCAGTTTTGTTGTGAGCAATTCCATGAAGTCAGTGGGAGTATACTCGCCGCTTGCAATGAGTTCTTTCACTTCTGTTCTGATCTTGTCGAAGAAGTCATAGAATTCTTTGCGTTTCTTTCCTAGCTTGCGATTGTCCTCATTGATGATACTTGCAAAATCCTCGGTAGTGTATCGCTCGTTAGGCAAGAGGAAATATCTTTGGATATTCCCAACACGTACACGCACACAGACTGGCATTTCCTTGTCAGTTCCTTTCCGTGGATCCAATGTCATCGTCAGACGCACTTTGCCTTCTTTCGAGCTCTTGTAAATAGGTGTTGCCGTTGCTCTCATTATTTAGACTAATTCTAATTAAACTTTTAAGGTGAAACGAAAGTGAAACGAAAATTCAACATTACATTGGTTTTCAGTGCAAAGGTATGAAAAATATTTGAAACTGCAAAACATTGAGTATCAATATTTTATAAGAAATTTTGAAAATTCTCAAAATTTGCTGAAAACCCACTTTGGCTGACTGTTAATCAGGGGGTCGTTGGTTCAAGCCCATCCTGAAGCGCAAAAGCCG
>Ga0326512_10000416_pt1 | contig 37262 bp, 28 predicted proteins | sample 1_2617_0518_D_FD_203652 | JGI IMG/M metagenome (GOLD analysis project Ga0326512, IMG submission 203652) | Bovine rumen microbial communities from UC Davis, California, United States - 1_2617_0518 | ecosystem: Host-associated > Mammals > Digestive system > Stomach > Rumen | place: USA... | reverse complement strand
CGGCCATGCCCGTTACGGGCGCACGTACCCCGGCATCCTGAAAGACATCGGGACGCCCGGCAACCACGCGAAGATCCACCTGGTCGGCCATTCCTTTGGTGCGCCGACGGCCCGTGTCTTTGCGCAGCTCCTGACCGAAGGCTCTGAAGAAGAGCGCGCCTGCACACCGGAGAATGAACTCTCCGACCTCTTCAAGGGTGGCAAGGGCGACTGGGTCGCCTCCATCACGTCCCTCGCCGGCGTCAACAACGGCACGACCCTCGCGGACTACATGCGTGTCGGCGGAGCGAAGGCATTCCATGCCGGTTACCTGGGCCTTGTGGCCATGCTCGGTGAATCGCCCTTCAACTCCCAGCTCATCGACTTCCACCTCGAGCAGTGGGGCGTCATGGCGAACCCGGAGACGAAGAAGAGCCTGTACCTCCACTCCCCGTTCTCGAAGCGAGACGAGATCAAAAACTACAATAAGAACAGAGAAGGCGGCATCGTCTTCGAGATGCAGTGCAAGTATGTCCATGAGCTCAACCAGAAGCTCCGCGCGCTCCCGAACGTCTATTACTTCGCACGTCCCGCCTGCAAGTCCCACCTCGAAGGAGACCACTGGGTCGTCGACAAGGATGCGTCCCTCATGGCCCGTGTCGTCGGCAAACTGACCGTCGCCGGCATCAAGTACGCGGACACCGAGTTCGGCTTCGACCCGCAGACCTGGGCCCAGCACGACGGCTTCGTCAACACCGAGGGTGGCCGCGCTCCCTACAGCGAGCCTTCGACCACCTGGCCCGGCGCCTCCGCCGACCCGAAAGCCCTTGAGAAGGGCAAATGGTATGTGTTCGAGCCCTCGGACTTCGACCACACCGGCCTCATGGGCATGGGCGTCAAGAAGGACAAGTACCACGGGTACTTCCTCGAGATCGCTCAGCAGCTCGGCGCACTGCCGGAGTAAGCCGTTCGTTCAAAAAGCAAAACGCCTGAATACAAGAAAAGGGGCTGTCGCAATAGAAGTTTAGACAGCACTTCCTAATCGGTGAAAATCCGGCCTTGGTGGCCGGATTTTTCCTATTCATGACGTGATTTCCGGTGGATTCCTGAAATCAGGAGACTCTAACTAAAGCTGCTCGCTAAATAAGCACCTTCTTTTGGTCACTGTTTTGACTGGTCAAAATTTATGAAACTTTCAGTTCCGTCAGGTACTGGCCTGTCCGGCCGCCCTGGATCTTGAAGTGAAGCTTGTTAATGTTATAGGCAACGGCCAGAAGTACACTCTGAGCAAGCACATTCTCTTTGCCCCGATACAGATACCGCCGGAAATTCATATCTTCTTTTATGACGGCAAAACTGCCTTCAGCCTGTATGCTCCGATTCATTCGGAGTTGTGTACCATACTCCGTTGTGATCCTTTCCAGAGTTTCCTGCCTCCTCTGTTTCATCACTTTGGAGACGTTCAGCCGTTTGTTCCGTTCCTCCATCGGTGTCTTGCAGTTGTTGCCGTGGATACACTTGTCTTTATAAGGACATCCCTGACAGCTTTCACATTCGTAGACAGTTACTGTACTGACATAGCCGTTCCGATTCTTACTGTGGCGGTCATAGATCCGTCTGAGCTTCTTTCCATTTGAACAAATATATTCGTCCGTCTCAGGATCATACTTCATGTTCTCTCTCCGGCTGATATCCTGACGGTATTTCCGGGTCTTCGAAATTTCGTAATTCTGTGGTTTCAGATAGGATTCCTGCCCGTTCTGTTCCAGGAAAACATAAGCTTCTTCGCTTTCATATCCGGCGTCTGCAACGATCTCACGATATTTAAAGGGAAGATGACATTCCATGTCTTTCAGAAAAGGAACCAGCGTCAGGGCATCGTTTGGATAATGACTCAGATCAACCCATGTGATGTACTGGGCATCGACTCCGTGCTGAAGATTATAAGCGGGCTTCAGCTGCCCGTTCAGCATGGCATCTTCTTTCATGCGCATAAATGTTGCGTCCGGATCAGTCTTGGAATAACTGTTCCTTTCTCCACAGATATGGAGATGTTTTGCGTATTCTTTCAGCTTGCTGATATAACCCTCCAGCATTTCAATGGATTTCTGCAGCTGGCTTTTCCGATGACCGCGTCCATGGACAAAGGTGATCTGTTCTTCTTTCTTGATCTGACAGAGCTTTTTGCGCAGCCGCTTCAAGGTATGCAGCGTCGCTTTTCCGTTATAGACCACTTTGATCCCGTACAGTGCCTCACATTCTTCAATGAAAGAAATGCACTTTTCAAACAGGCGGGCCTGCCTCTTTGTAACTGACTTTTTCCAGACGAACGTATACTTATTCGCGCAGGATTCTATCTTTGTCCCATCAATGAATATCGTCTTTCCGGAGATCTCCCCCAGTTCATAGAGAACAGAAGAAACCTCGGCCAGAACTGTTTTTGGACAGGCAGACAGATGAAGGGAAATAAACCTGGCGATGGTGGAATGATCGGGCGCCGGCATCCCTTCCAAAAGGAACATAAAGTTAATGTCTCTTTTGCAAGCGGTCTCGATGTCGCGGCTGGAAAACAGACGGTTCATGGAAGCGTAGATCATGATTTTAAGCATCTGACGCGGAGTCGCCTGATTTTTCCGGACCCTGTCATAGGTGGCATAGAGTTCCGAAAGATCCATTCCCTCCACAAATGCACTCAGAAGGCGGACCGGGTCATCAGCCGGGATCATGATTTCCATTTCAAGCGGAAGTTTGATTTGATAATAGCCTCGATATGCCGTATAATCGGACTGTAAATATAATGGGGGTCGCATACCATTATTTTACAATAAAGCCCGGACTTTTCGAAGCCTGGGCTTTGTTATTTATAAGAGACCGTTTCTATCTCTGTCAAAAAGAAAAGGCTTTGCACGTCAACTATTGAAACTGCCGGGTACCGAACGGTACTCACGGTGGTGTGAAAGGAGGGGAGATAATCCCCCCTCCTGCTTGATCGATACTCCTGTAAACTTTTTGGAAATCTTAGTAAGCTTTTTTGAAAAGATTAATAATATCCTGTTTTGTTCCTTTTCTTGGGTTGGAACCAGCATTTCCATCCAATAAAGCATTTGTTGCCATAAGATCGAAGTCCTCTTCTTTAACGCCCATTTCTTTTAAGCTTGTTGGGATACCTACATCAGTAGCAAGTCTGCGCATAGCAGTAATGGCTTTATCAGCTGCAGCCATGGTAGACAAACCTTCTGTATTAACACCCATGAATCGAGCAATATCAGCAAATTTCTGAGGGTTGGAGATCATATTGAATTCTTCAACTACCGGAAGAAGCATCGCATTTGCAACACCATGCGGCATATCGTACTGTCCACCTAACTGATGAGCCATAGCATGTACGTAACCAAGGTTACCATTGTTAAATGCCATACCTGCTAATAAAGAACCATAAGCCATGTTTTCACGAGCTTCAACATTATATCCATTTGCAACTGCCTGACGTAAGTTGCCGGAAATTAATTTGATTGCCTGAATTGCAACAGCATCTGTTACAGGATTAGCATCTACAGATACATATGTTTCAATCGCATGTGTTAAAGCGTCCATACCTGTTGCGGCAGTAAGCCCTGCCGGAACTTCAAGCATTAACATAGGATCGTTGAAAGATACAAGTGGAACGTTTCTCCAGCTAACGATAACGAATTTTAATTTTGTATCAGCATTTGTTAATACACAGTGTCTTGTAACTTCAGAAGCTGTACCAGCAGTAGTATTAACTGCAACGATTGGTGGAAGTGCATTTGTAAGTTTTTCGATACCGGCATATTCAGCAATATTACCATCGTGTGTTGCCACGATACCAATACCTTTACCACAGTCATGTGCGGAGCCACCACCAACAGTGATGATGGAGTCACATCCTTCTGCTTTGTACATCTCCAAACCTGAATAACAGTTCTGAATCTTTGGATTTGGTTCGACTCCTGTAAAGATTACATATTCGATACCGGCTTTTTCTAAAGAAGCAACAGACTGAGCAACTGGTCCGTTTTCCATACTTGCAAGAAAACCATCAGTAACGATCATTGGTTTATTCATACCAAGAATCTGACAACGTTCGCCCAATAATTCAACACAGTTTGGTCCCATAAAGTTAACAGATGGATTTAAAAAATCGTAATACCTCATTTTGTTTTCTCCTTTTCCAAATTCATTATTAGTTTTTGTTTACTAGGTTCCGCCCTTCCCGTTGAAGAGAATGCACCTGTTGCTGGTCATGCCTGCATCCAACGCCATTACCTATCTTCCATAAAAATACCCCCTTTCAACTTGGTCGTCACACCCCCGTATGCCGGCATGTTCCCTTACATGAACCAGACTTCGGGACATGTCGTTGAGATTGCCGCAGCGCCGTTTGCCAGCGCATTCATGACGTCTTCCTTCTCCTGGATCAGGCCTCCGCAGAGGACCGGAACCTTGCTCATGGAGCAGATCTTTCTGACCATCTTGGGAACAATGATGCCCGGAAGGATCTCGATCATATCCGGCTGGGAGTCCCGGTTCTCGCGCGACCGTCTCTCAATGCTGAAAAGCGCCAGGCTGTCTATCACGAAGTACCGCAGTACCGTCACCAGACCAATCTCCCTGGCATGTGTGATCAGATTTGCTTTCGTTGTTATGATGCCATCTGCCCTGGTGTATTTACGGATAAAGTCGATCGAAACATCCTGGGGACTAAGCCCGGTAACCAGGTCCATATGGACCATAGCGATCTTTCCCGCATCCTTCACCCTGGCAACTATGTCGGCTATGGTACAGATGTCACCGAATAAAATGAACACCGCTTCCACTTCCGAGGTCAGACAGATTTCTAGTCCTTCATTCGTCATCCTTGACAGCTGCTATAACAGGGGCCGCTTCGATCATTTCAATAAATTCTCTTCTCATTTGATTCCTCATTTTCATAAAAAAAAAGAAAACACGGTTACAACAACTGGGGACCAATTCCCCAAAATGTTATTGCCACATTCTCTTATCTCTGGGCAAACTATATTACTTTTCGTATATAATATCACTAAATTATTGAATATGCAACACAAAAAACCGCTTTTTTTGAATTTTATAAGAGAAATCCGGCCGCCTGGCCGGATTTCATCCGAAGGAAAAAGAACTGCCGCACTATTCACTTAGTGCGACAGCCCCTTCTTGTTTTAGATTCTGTTTTGTTCTGTCCACTGGCTCTTTGCCGACTTTTTTGCCCCGCACCTCAGTTCTTCTTTCTCTTATCAAAATACAATTTGAAGCAGAAGTACATCAGCACTTCGACCGGGATCATGATGAGGAACAGCATCCACAGGTTCGCCTTGAGGGTGGAGAGGTAGATCGCCAATAAAATGCTCAGGATGAACAGGGAGATGAAGATGTAGTTGTCTCTCCCCTTGTGGCGGCTCCACAGGGACGTGAAGATGATGCTGAGCAGGAAGCTGACGGGCAGCGTCCAGATGAGGATGAGCCAGTAGAAGTTCCGGGTGACGACCCAGCACAGGACGATGATGAGGAACGACAGGAGCCAGACGCCCGCCTGGACGATGCGCCGGATGGTCATATGTTTGGTGTAGACCGCGTCGTCGTCCGGAAGGTCGGCCGTGTAGACAGCAGCCTTTTCATGGTCCTCCTCCAGGAGGTAGTCGACCGACACGCCGAAGACGTCGGCGATCTGCTTCAGCATACCGGCGTCCGGGATGGACTCGCCCCGTTCCCATTTGGAAACCGTCTTATCCGAGTAATTCAGCCGTTCTCCGAGCTCCAGCTGTGTCATGCCGGAAGCCTGCCGGAGTTCGGACAGATTTTTCGCAAAGATGTCTTTGATGTCGTTCATGGATACTCTCGTAACTATGTATCAATCAGGTTTCTGTTCTCGTTTCATGAGTCTCTATTTTAAATCAAACATCCGGCTTTCGCAATAAGCAAAAGCCGGATAAAGTTGTTTATTCGTCTTCCAGCCACTCACCCATGGCAGCATGGATCTCGTTGTACCGATACCCGAGACGGAGCAGCGCGTTGACCGTGCGGGTCTTCTGCTTCTCGTCGGAGAAGTCACGGTTCTTGAACTTGGTTGCGAGCAGTTCGCGGACCTGTTCGACCGGGTCGATGTCCACCTCTTCGAGGACCGTCTCGATGATGTCCCGCTGCACCCCTTTCTGGATGAGCGCGGTCTTGAGGCCGCTCTTGCTGAGGTGTTTCCGGCGGATGAGTTCGTCCACGTAGGACCGGGCGAACCGTTCCTCGTTGAGGAGGCCGAGTTCTTCCAGCCGGTCACAGATGTCGGACGCCTGCTGTTTCAGGCTGCCGAGGCCCATGTCCTTCTGCTCTTTCTTCTCCCAGGCCTTGGTGACCAGTTTGTCGGAGAGCTCCCGTCGGGAGTAGTCCCGCATGGAGAGAAGGTCCAGCGCCTTGTTCATCATCTTGCGGCGGGCCGACTCTGCCAGCAGTTCTTCGAGCTGCTGCGGGGTGACTTCCGAGCCGCTCTTGATGCCGCAGGTGAACCAGTAGTCCGCATTGACGGTGGCGATGTACTCTCCGTCGAGGGAAAGATGGATCTTCTCCCCCTTACCGGCTTTCGCTGTGAGTTTCATTACTCGTCGTCATCGACGGTGATGTCCAGCTTGGCTTTTGCGGAGGCAGCGGTCGTTGCTTTGCGCTCCGGAGCCGGAGCCGCTTCTGGGACGGGCTCGTCTTTCATCTGGCCTCCGCGGTAGGCGGCCTTCGCCTGCTCGGCGAGCTGGGCGTTGTGCTCTCTGATTTTGTCCTCGACTTCCTTCATGAACTCGGGGTTGTCGAGCAGGTACTGCTTGACGTTGTCACGGCCCTGGCCGAGGCGCTCTTCATTGTAAGAGTACCAGGCACCGCTCTTCTGGATGATGTCGAGGTTGACAGCGGCATCGAGGATCTCGCCCTCTTTGGCGATGCCGCGGCCGAACATGATGTCGAACTCGGCCTGACGGAAGGGCGGAGCGACTTTGTTCTTGACGATCTTCGCGCGGGTACGGGCGCCGATGAACTCGTTCTTGGAGCTCTTCAGCTGCTCGATGCGGCGGACGTCGATGCGCATGGACGCGTAGAACTTCAGTGCGCGGCCACCGGTGGTGACTTCGGGGTTGCCGTACATGACGCCGACCTTTTCACGCAGCTGGTTGATGAAGATGATGATACAGTTGGACTTCGAAACGGCACCGGCCAGTTTCCGCAGCGCCTGAGACATGAGGCGGGCGTGCAGGCCGACGTGGGAGTCGCCCATTTCGCCTTCGATCTCGGCGCGGGGGACCAGGGCGGCGACGGAGTCGACGACCAGGATGTCGATGGCGCCGGAACGGACGAGCTGCTCGGCGATCTCCAGAGCCTGTTCACCGTTGTCCGGCTGCGCGACGAGGAGCGAGTCGACGTCGACGCCGAGGTTGGCGGCGTAGATGGGGTCGAGGGCGTGTTCCGCGTCGATGAAGGCGGCTTCGCCGCCGAGTTTCTGTGCTTCTGCGATGGAGTGCAGAGCGAGGGTAGTCTTACCGGAGGACTCCGGTCCGTAGATCTCGATAATGCGGCCCCGGGGAAGTCCGCCGATGCCGGTGGCGGCGTCGAGGGTGAGGGAGCCGGTGGAGATGGCCTCCACGTTCAGGTTCTGGCTGTCTCCGAGACGCATGATGGCGCCTTTGCCGTAGGAGCGTTCGATCTGTGCGATCGCGGTGTCTAATGCTTTCTTCTTGTTGTCTGCCAAAGTTGATTCCTCCAAGGTTGCGTACATTTGTTCGGTTACGTGTTCTATTATAATGAATCGCCCCCAAAAAAGCAAGCCTATTCTTCGGACAGAACTTTTCAAAAAAATGCTTGCATTTTGCTATGCCAAATGATAATATTATTACGCTGTATTTGAGACGGGGGTCGCCCGTCAGGAAAAAAAGGAGGTGCCGAAACATGGCAAAGTGCTACTGCTGCGAAAAGGAAGTTAAGTTTGGTAACAAGATTTCCCATTCCCACAGACGGTCCAACAGAGCTTGGAAGCCGAACCTGATGAGAGTCAAGATCGTCGAGAACGGTACTCCGAAAAGAGTCTATGTTTGCTCTCGCTGCCTGCGTTCCGGAAAGGTCCAGCGCGCTGTCTGATCAGACTTCCTTTTTACCAATCAAATACTCATATAGCGGAATAGTGTAACGGTAACACGACTGACTCTGACTCAGTTATTTGGGGTTCGAATCCCTATTCCGCTGCCATGAGTAAAACCGTCGTCCCAATCGGGACGGCGGTTTTTTTTTGCGCTTTTTTGGCGATTTACTTTTTCTCCTCGATGAGACCGTACGCCTTCTTCATCTCGAGGATGCGAAGGACAGACTCATTGATGCGCTCTTCCGAGATGGTGCCGCTCTTGACGGCGTCCAGAAGTGCCTCGTACTGAGCGACCGGTTTGCCGGCGATGATCATGTCGTTGCCCGCCTGGATGGCCTGGACGGCGGCTTTGCCCGGGTCGGGGACGAATTTCGTGACAGCGCTCATCGAAAGGTCATCCGAAATGATGACGCCGTCGAAGCCGAGGGTGTTCCGCAGCACATTGTGGACCGCTTTCGACAGGGACGCCGGGTTCTTCGCGTCATAGGCGTCGACGATGGTGTGGGCCACCATGATCATCGGGGTGCCGGCCGCGATGCCGGCCTGGAAGGGCATGGCGTCTCTGGTGTCGAGGACCTGCTGGTCTCTCGTATCTTCGATGACCGTTCGGTGGGTGTCCCCCATGTTGCCGTAGCCGGGGTAGTGCTTGAGGCAGGAGACCACTTTAGCGGTCTTGAATTCGTTGGTCACATACTCGGCAAAGTCCGCGACCTCCTCGGGGTCCGTGGAGAATGCCCGGTTATAAATGTAATTCTCTTTGTCATAGGGGACGTCGACCACCGGCGCGAGGTTCGTGTTGAGGCCGAGGATCTTGAGGAACGCGGCTTTTTCTTTCGCGTCCGCGACGATGCCGTCCCATCCGCCTCCGTAGAAGATCTCCTGGGGGCTCGCGAACTTCTCGTCCCGGTACATCGGGAATCGCGAGATCCGGTTCACCGTGCCGCCCTCTTCATCGACGGCGAGCAGCATACCGATCTTCGACACTTCCTGGAACGAAGCCATGTCCGCGACGACGCCCTCCGGCGTATTGTCGTTGAAGTACTTCGCGAAGAAAATGTAGCCGCCGAACTGGTATTTCTTCTGGGCCGCCACGTCATCCTGTGCCGGATGATAGGCAAGGATCATCTGCCCCACCTTTTCCTCGAGGCTCATCTTGTCGAGCTTCGCCTCCATGGTGGCGGCATATTCCTGACGCGCGTGGACCTTCGCCTTGATGGACCGGACCCCTTTGACGATGCCGGAGACGATCGCGAAGACAAGCGCGAAAGCAAGCAGCAGGGCGACGACCACCGAAATGATCCGCCGACGCTGCATCGATCTTTTATACTTAGGTTTAGCCATATGAAACACCCCTCATGGAAAAGTATACCACGAGGGGTGCTTTTGTACACCTGTTTAATTTTTCGGTTCGGCGATTTACTCTGTGCGTGCATCGCCCCAGAAGAACAGAGCGACAGTGCCGGGGCCCGTGTGGGAGCCGATGGTGGTGCCGATATTGTGGATGACCGGTTTGCCGTCCATCTTTTTGAAGGTCTTCGAGACGAGGTCGGCGACGGCTTTGGCGTCCTCTTCACAGGCAGACATGGACAGGAACACCTTGCCGGTATAGTCTTTGCCGCCTTCGGCGTGTTCGACCATCTTGTTCACGATTTCCTGGATGACGGCCTTCTTGCCGCGGATCTTGTAGCGGGGGATCAGCCGGCCGAGGTTGTCCATGTTCAGCAGCGGGCAGATCTTCAGCACCGTGCCGAACCAGCCGGAAGCCTTGGAGATGCGGCCGCCGCGGACGTAGAAGGTGAGGTCCGTCGAGAAGAACCAGTGGTGCAGGCGGAGCTTGTTGGTCTCGGCCCAGTCCGCCAGTTCCGTAAGGCTCATGCCCTCGTCCCGCTTGTCGGCGAGGGTGTCCATCAGCAGACCGTAGCCGCTGGAGGCGCCGAGGGAATCGAGGATGATGATCTTCCGCTCGGGGTACTTCTCGAGCAGGAAGTCTCTCGCCGTACAGGCGGAGTTGTAGACGCCGGAGATGCCCGAGGACAGGGTCAGGTGCAGGATGTCCTTCCCCTCTTCGAGGAACGGCGTGAAGTAGTCGATGAACTCTTCGACGTTGACCTGGGACGTGCGGGTCATGGCGCCGTCTGCCATCTTCTGGTAGAACGTGTCGGCGTCCATGGTCTCATAAAGGTCGTCCGCGTGCTCGACGTCGTCGAGGTAGTAGTGGAAGCAGACATAGTGGATGTCCCGCTTCTCAAATTCTGCTTTTGTGAGGTCTGCCGTGGAGCAGCAGCTCAGGATGTAATCAGCCATGTTGGTGGTCCTCCATATGTTCTAAGGTTCGCAGGCCGTTTGCCTGCCGCGAACATATTGTACGAGGTCCATCCTGTACAGGACCACCCCCGCGTGGGCGATGTACCTCTCCCGTGCGGATTCTACGGTTCTATACAAAGTAGAGCGAGGACTCTCCCGGCGGGAGAGTCCTCGTTTTTGTTACTGTTATGCGGTTTTTAAAGCGCAGTCGGCGAATCGCCTCAGCCCAGCAGGGCCTCGATGCGCTTCATGGCCTCGACCGTGTTCTCGTAGGAGGAGAAGCTGGTGAAGCGGAAATAACCCTTGCCGCAGTCGCCGAAGCCTTCGCCGGGCGTGCCGACGACCTGGGCGTTTTCGAGCAGGTAGTCGAAGAATTCCCAGGAGCCCATGCCGTTCGGGCACTTGATCCAGACATAGGGGGAGTTCTTGCCGCCGGTGTAGAAGATGCCGAGGCGGTCGAAGGTCTCCATGATGACCTTGGCGTTGTTGCGGTAGTAGTTGATGTTCTCGTCGATCTCCTTGAGGCCGTCCTCGGAGAAGACCGCGGCGATGGCGCACTGGACCGGCCAGGACACACCGTTGTACTTCGTGGACAGGCGGCGGTACCAGAGTTTGTAGATGTTGTGGCCGTCGCGCTCGAGTTCCTTCGGGATGACGGTGTAGCCGCCGCGGGTGCCGGTGAAGCCGGCGGTCTTGGACATGGAGCAGAGCTCGATGGCACAGGTGCGGGCGCCTTCCACCTGGAAGATGCTGCGGGCGGAGTCGTCGACGACGAAGTGCTCGTAGGCGGCGTCATAGATGATGATGGCGTCGTTGTCGTTCGCGTAGTCGACCCACTCCTTCAGCTGCTCTTTGCTGTAGGCGGCACCGGTGGGATTGTTCGGGGAGCACAGGTAGATGATGTCCGCGTGGACGCTCTTGTCGGGCATCGCGCAGAAGCCGTTCTCCTCGGTGGCGGGAGCATAGATGATCTTGCGGCCGGCCATGATGTTCGAGTCGACATAGACGGGGTACACCGGGTCGGTGACGAGGACGATGTTGTCCTCCGCGAAGATGTCCTGCAGGTTCGCGCTGTCGGACTTGGCACCGTCAGTGACGAGGATCTCGTCCGCGCCTACGTCCACGCCGAAGCTCTTATAGTAGTTCGAGATGGCCTCCCGGACGAAGTCATAGCCTTCGTAGTCGGGGTAGCCCTTGAAGCTCTCCTTGTGCGCGAGGTCCTCGGCGCCTTTCTTCAGAGCGTCGACGGCGGCCTTGCAGAGCGGGAGCGTTACATCGCCAATGCCCATGCGGATGACGGGCTTGTCGGGGTTTGCGGCGATGTACTCATTCGTTTTTCTGGCAACGTCCGCGAAGAGGTAATTCGGGACGAGGTTGTCGAAGTTCGCGTTGACCTTCATTTCATTCATCCTTTCAAAGGGATATCGTTTTCCAAAATTTGCAGAAAGTATACCATAAAACCGCCTGTATGCCTATACCTTTGGCACACAGACGGTGTTGTTTTTTCTTATTACAGGACCTGCTCCAGCATGGCCTTCGTGGCGCCCCCGTCGAATTCTCCGAAGTGGAGTTCGCGGAAGGCTTCGAGGCGGTCTGTGCGGAAGTCCTGCTTTGCGAAGACCGCACAGAGTTCGTTCATGTTCCTCACGACGGGACCGCCGACGGTCTCCTCATAGGGGTAGTAGAAGTCCCGGTCGCCTTCGAACCGGTCGAGGTCGTAGGCGTAGAACACGACGGGCTTGTGTAAGAGCGCGTTGTTCATGCAGATGGACGAGTAGTCCGTGATGAGGACGTCCGAGAGGATGGAGAGCTCGTTGGAGTCCGGGTAGGACGTGAGGTCCAGGACCCCTGCATACTGCTCTGTGAGGGCCTGGAGCTGTTCTCTGCCGGAACTGTCATTCGGATGCAGGCGGATGAGCAGCGCCGCTTCCCGGCCCGCTCCGGCTTCGACAGCGGCTTTCAGGGCGGCCGCGTCGAGGTGAGACAGCAGGTTCTGGTCCTCGTCCGGGTCGTCCCGGAAGGTCGGGGCGTAGAGGACAAGGTACTTCCCGGCGCACTGCGGGTACTTCGTGTCGAAGGCCTTGCGTTTCGCCGCCACGGCGGCCTCCCCCACGTTCTCCTCCCGGAAGAAGTAGTCCGAAACAGGGTTTCCGGTCGTGATGATCTTGCTCGCCGGCAGGCCGAACGCGCTCATGTAGATGGGACGGATGGTCTCGGCGGAGCAGGTGACGTACGTCAGGGGTTTGTTCGCGCCGACTTCCTTTTTGCGCACATCTTCCGGCTGGGGGATGTCCAGACCAAACTTCTTGAAGGCTCCCTGGCCATGCCAGACCTGGACGACTGAGGTCGCCCGGTTCGGGTGGACCCAGCCGAAGGGGAAGAAATTGTTATTGATGAAAATGGTCTTCGCGCGGCCCATGGTGAAGGCGTCCTTCGTCATGAACCGGAGCATGGGGCCGATGCCCCGCTCGAGGTCGTTCCGGTCCACCTTCACGAGGTCCAGCGGCGCGTACGCCGCCAGCTCCCGCTCCGTTTCGGTGAGGGCGCCCTCGAAGCCGCCGTGCATCAGGTTGAAGAGCACGACCCGGTCCTTCTTCACCGGCAGCCGCGCCCCGCAGTCGAAGGCGAAGGCAAAGACCCGGAAGCCGACGTTTTTGATGGCTTCTTTCAGGGAAGATACAGCACTCATGCGTTCTCCTCCCCCTTCAGGAATGCCTCGGCAAAGGCGAGGTCGGAGGGATAGGTGATCTTGATGTTCGTCACCGCGCCCGGCACCATGGCGACCGGTTCCCCCTTCAGGAGGTAGATCTTGCAGCCGTCGGTCAGGACGGCCTCCTCTTCGGGCGTCAGGCTGTCCATAAGTTCCTTCAGTTTGAGGGGCCGGAAGCTCTGGGGCGTCTGCATCTGGTGGAGGCGGCTGCGGTCCGGGATGTCCGAGATGACCGTGCCGTCTTCGCTGACAACGATGGTGTCCGTCGCGGGGATGCAGGTACCGCAGGCACCGTACTCCTCGACCGCGGCGATGTTGTCGTCGATCATCTGCCGGGTCAGGAAGGGACGCACCGCGTCGTGGGTGACGAACACAGAGTCCTCACCCAGTTCGAAGTGCTTTTCGAGGTAGTCGATGGCATTGCGCAGCGTGTCGTTCCGAGTGGCACCGCCCGTCAGGACCGTGACCGGTACATCGCCCGGGCCCATGCCGTACTGCAGCAGAAGGTCTCTCGTGTAGGAGACCCAGTCCTCCGGGGTCAGGACCAGCACACAGGCCATGTCCTCCCGGCAGGCAAACTGCTCCACCGAGCGCACAAGGATGGGCTTCCCGCCCACTTTGAGGTATTGCTTGGGCATCTCCGCGCCCATCCGGCTGCCGATGCCGCCGGCCAGCACTGCTGCAAATGTCATCGTGGTTCCTCCTCCCCGCTGTGGGGCGATTTACTATCCCCTAGTTTACCACAAAAGGCCGTTATCGGTAAACGGGCGGGCACTTTCGGACAGTCTCGTCCCTTTGTCCAAACAAACTCTTACAATTGTCAGTTTTCTTTTCTGCCGGAAGTGTTATAATAGTTTTTCATACAAGCGATTCTTTATATATATATCTATAAAACTTACAAAGCTGGTGAACAACATGGCTGACTTCAAGCAGCGCTGGCAGGACCTGAAACAGCGGAAGGCGGAGAAAGACGTGTCCCGCGAGCACAGGCATTACGGCTGGCACCACTTTACGGAACACTTCTTCGACACCGGGAACCCCCGTTACCTCAGCGGGTTCGAAACGTTTGCGATTCTCATCATCTGCAGCGTCCTCGGGTACTGCATCGAGATGGTCTTCGGGCGCATCACGAACGGGTACTGGGAGAGCCGACAGTCCCTCGTCTACGGACCCTTCGGTCTCGCCTACGGCATCGGTGGTCTGCTCCTGACCCTGCTTCTCTTCCGCGATACAGAGACCCCGCTCTGGAAGGTCTTTTTAAAGTCCTTCGTGGTCCTGACCTTCGCCGAGTACATCATGTCCCTCGGTATGGAACTCGTCTTCGGCCACGTCGCCTGGGACTACTCCCAGATGCCGCTGAATATCGGCGGCCGGGTCTGCCTCCTCTACTCCCTGTTCTGGGGCGTCCTCGGATGTCTCTGGGCAAAGCTCATCTACCCCGGCTTCAACAGGCTGCTCGACAAGATCCATCCGAAGCCGAAAAAGATCCTCTTCTGGATCATCTTCGTGTTCTTCGTTTACGACTGCCTCACCTCAGCCGAAGCAGCCGCCCGGTTCAACGAACGCCAGGAGGGCATCCCTCCGCAGAACACGATCGACCGCATCATGGACAAACAGTTCCCGGACGAATACATGCGCTGGGTCTACGCCAACTCCATGGACGTCGACGACGCGGGCAACGTGGACACCGCCCACACCCTCGGTCAGAACGAGGAGCGCTACACACAGAAGATCACCCGTCCGAACACCACGAAATACGACGCGAAAAACGCCACCTCGTAAGAGGCGGCGTTTTTGTTTGTTTCAGGATATCTTATTTGATGTCCGGCAGCGCGTAGATGGACTCGAGGATGGAGTCGAGCGTGTCGTAGTAAGTGGCCTTGGAGATGAACATGCCGGCCCAGCCCTGGTGGTCCCAGTTCTGTGCGGGAAGCACGTGCCAGACACCGGGTTTGATGGGATCCATGCCCGGAGTCCACTTGATCTCTTCGACACCGGCGGGAGCACCCATGGACGGGCAGTTGACGATACCGTCGTTCGGGAGCCATTCCTTGTCGATGGCGGCAGCCTTGTTGGTGTAGTTGCCGAGGATCCAGCCCGTTACCTTGAACATCGGGAAGATGTGGCCGTCCGGAGACTGGTTGCCCGCGTTGGTGGGATGGGTGGCACATGCCGGGTGGGCAATGTAGTAGGTCTTCGGGTTGGCTTTCCAGCCGGCGAGCATCGCGTCAGAAACGGAGGGCTTCATCTCATACCAGATGTTACCGCCGTCATAAGCTTCCGCGTAAGCGGTGATGCCGGCTTTCTTGGTCTCCATGTCCTTGCCGAACGCTTTGGACTTGCAGGTCGCCGGGTCTTCCATGGCACCCCACGGGTCGAAGTACAGGTCATAGACATTGTTGATCATGTCGCCTGCGTAAGCGCCGGCGGTCATGAGGCCCTTCGAGATGGTATGGAGCAGTTTGTCGCCCGCGAAGACGGTAGCGGCGGTGCCGCGGTTGGTTGCGGAGAGGGTGCTGACCGTGTGGAGCATATCGCCCTTGCCGCCCTTGAAGAAGTCGGAAACTTCGTCCGCCGGAGTGGCGTCGAGTTCTTCCTTGCAGCCTTCCGTCATGATCCAGGAGAACATGGTGACGGTGGGGCCGCCGAAGGAGTGGCCGATGAGGTTGACCTTCGCGTGGTCTCCGGGAGTACCGAGGTCTTTCAGGACACCTTCATAGGTACGGCCGAAACGTTTGATGCCGTGCTTCTGAGAGTGGTAGACACCGTAGTCGACGCGGCCGCCGAAGATGTAGGCATAGAGTTCGCAGGAGCGCTCCCACATACCGGTGAAGGGGCCGAGTGCCGGCTGATAGACCTCATAGCCGAGGTCTTCTTCCCAGTGCTTTCTGAGGTCCTTGGTGAAGGATCCGAAGTACTGGTACAGATAGCTGAAATAGTTCTTCTGGTCGACGCCCAGGAAACCATGGACAAGGATAGTCGGATAGTTCGTTGCTTTAGTTACCATTGCTGTTCCCCTCTCTCTTATGCATCCGGCAGATATTTGAATGCCTTGACGATCTTCTCGAAGCGATTGTCTGTCTTGTCGTTGTTGACGAACATGCCGACCATGGATTCGTGGTCGTTGTCGGTGACAGGCATGTTGTACCAGAGACCGGGTTTGACCTCGATGCCGTCATAGTAGTCGACGGAAGGCATGTTGTACGGAGCGCCCTGGCTGGGCAGCGGGACCATACCGTCGTTCGGGAACCAGGACTCGTCGATGCCCATGGCCCTGTTGGAGTAACGGCCGATGATGGGAGCGGTGAGGTCGAACAGCGGCATCGTGTTCGTCAGGTTGGCGTTGTGATGGCCCTTCTTGTTCGGATGCGTGCGGACGCAGCGCTGTGCGAAGTAGTAAGTGGTCGGGCTCATGCAGTAACGCTCGTCAGCGAGCTGTCTGGCATACTCGACGGACATCTGATGGAACATGTTCTCATCGCTGGTGGAGTTCTTCTTGATGAGGTCCTTGTACTCGAGCGGATTGCGGAAACCTTCCGGTTTCTCTTCCGGGTTGACCGTGAAGCCCCACTCGTCCATCTTGAAGTCGATGACTTTGTTGAACCAGCTGTTGCCGGTGGCGAGGACGACGGAGTCGATCCCGAACTGAATGCCGTTGCGGACGGACCGCGGAAGCATCTGAACGAGAGTCGTACCGCTGTTGGTACCGTTCAGAGTCGTGACGGAATGGATGAGATTGCCATGGCCGCCCTTGAAGAACGGGGAAAGGTCGTCAGGATCGGTGCCGTCGATCTCATCCTGCGCGCCCTGCTGCATGAGGGACGAGAACAGGCAGAGGGTCGGGCCGCCGAAGGAGTGACCGATGAGGTTGACCTTCGCGTGGTCGCCGGGAGTGCCGAGGTCCTTGAGGACGCCGGGATAGGTGCGGCCGTAGCGGGCATGGCCATACTTCTCGGAGTGGACTTTACCGTAGTCGACGGTGCCACCGAAGATGTAAGCATACAGGTCGCAGCATCTGTCCCAGACCGGTGCGAACGCGCCGAGACCGGGGAGATAGACCTCGTAGCCTCTCTTGTTGAGGGACTTGACTACATCGCCCGTGAAGCCGCCGAAGTATCTGAAGATGTAGTTGAAGTAGTTGTACTTCCCTTCACAGACACCAAGGAAACCGTGGACAATTACAGTGGGATAATTGTTCTGAACTGTTTTTTCCATTGCGATTCCTCCAATAAGTAATTGCTCGAATTCTTTTACGGATGTAAACCTTAAAAAGAACTTAAATCAACATTTCCAGTATATCTATTTTTTAAGGGTAATGCAAGAAATCTGAACAATATTTTTTTACACGTATAAATCAAATTGTATATATTGTTACATAAATAACAAAGACCGTGTCATACTCAGCTGTTCAAAGCTTTTCTGACACGGCAGTTTTTCTGTTATGCGGTTTTGCTGTGGCGATTTACCCGTAGAGGAAGGACTTGAGGTCGGCCGCGTTGCGGTCGAAGTCCGGTGCGAAGAGGCTGCGCCCCTCCATGCCGGCCATCTTGCCGAACGTGCCGCTCTCGGGCAGCTGCATCGTCTCGAAGTCGCTCGAGATGATCTCGGGGACTTCCAGGACCAGCGTGGCGAGTTCGCCGCGGCTGAAGTTCGTCTGGATGAGGGGCAGCATGGTGTTCAGCATGGTATTGAGTTCCGGGATGCTGAGGTCTTTGATCTGGTTGAAGATGGCCTGCATGACGATGCGCTGGCGCTTCATGCGTCCGAAGTCGTTGTCGAGGGCACGGCAGCGGGCGTACAGCATGGCCGTGGCGCCGTTCAGGTGGTTCTTGCCGACACCGACCGCATGCAGTTCATCGCGGATGCTCATCTCCTTGACGTGGTTCGTCGCATAGGGGTAGTTGTACCAGTGGTTGATGTAGTCGGCCTCCCGGTCAGAGAGGTAGATGTCGACACCGCCGACGACGTCGATGAGCTTCATGAAGGCGCGGATGTTCGTGCGGACATAGTGGCTGCAGTCGAGGAGATAGCAGGCCTGGATCTCTTCCATGACGAGGTTCGCACCGCCGTAGCGGAAGCAGTGGGTCAGCCAGTCGTACTGGCCTTTGTACTCGCCGGACAGGATGGGCACACCGGTGCCTCGCTCAAAGCTGACGAGTTTGACCGTGTGGTTCCGGGTGTGGATGGACAGAAGGATCATGGAGTCAGACCGGGCGTTCGTGTTGAAGCGGGTGGTCCGTTCGTCCGTACCGAGGAGCAGGATGTTGACGACGTCCGGGTCCCGGAAGACTTCGCCCTTCGGGAGCATCGGGTAATCGTTCGTGTACTCGAGGCCCTTCAGTTCCTCTTCCGTGATGGCTGCGGCCTCATCGAGGAGACTCGTGTCCGTCTGCTCGACTTCCGTTTTCACGCCGTCGTCGAACTGGACGAGGTCCAGCTTGTCGAAGAGGAAACCGCCGACGGAGACCGCCATGGCGACGAAGATGAGACACACGGCCAGGATCTGCTTGGTCCGGTCGTAGCCGCGGTTGCGGCGCTGGGCCGGAGAGGCGGCCTGCCGTTTCGCACGGGAGATGAGGATGCCCTCTTCCTCCTCGTCCGGTTCGTCCACCGGATCGTCCTGGATCCAGTCGAAGGAGGAGTTCTCCGACCACTGGGCCATCTGTTTCTTGGCGTCTTCCCAGGCCTGTTCCGCTTCGCGGTTCGCCGCCTTGCGCGATTTGCTGACGGTGAACTCGGAACTGGCAGCTTCTTTTTTCGGGGTGAGCTGCGCTTTCAGCGCCTCATCCGTTTCCTGTCCTTTTTCGATCTCCTCCGTGAGTTTCTTCTTCTCTTCCTGAAGAAATGCCAGAGGGTCTGTTTTAGCAGACAGTACAACACGCCGTTCCCCGGACTCGGAGACGGCGGTCGTTTTTTTCGGTTTTACCGGAGTAGGTTTTTTCTGTTCTGCCATTCGTCGAAAAATTTACCTTTCGTATTGTGGTTCAGACCCATTTGCCGAAGCGCCGTTTCGGCATGGTGGGCGGGTTGTCGATGACTTCTTCTCCCCGGAAGATCCGGTTGCCGTTCTGCAGGAGTTCCTTGGCCTTGTCCTGTCCCAGGTTCTGGGCGACGTACATGAGGCCGGAGCCGAGGTCCGCGGGGCGGCGGGTCGGATGGTGAGCGTCCGAGGACAGCACCTTGACGATGTTGTGCTCGATGAGCATCGAGATATTTTTTGCGGTCTCCCCTTCTTTCAGGAGAGGACCGGCGTTCGACTGGATGATGATGCCGGAGTCCGCCCAGGTGTAGAGGATGTCCGGCCGGTCTTTCAGCCATTCATACCGTTCGACGTGGGCGATGATGGGCCGGATGCCCTTCGTCTGCAGGTCGAACAGGACCCGGTCGAGGAAGGCGGGTTCTCTCGTGAAGGAGAACTCTATCAGGAAGTACGGAGAACGGGTGAAGCACAGCGGCGTCACATCCATTTCCGCGAGGGTCGGTGAGAAGTAGACTTCCGCGCCGAGCTTGTAAGAGAAATTGAACCCGTCCCGTTGTTCGAGGGTGTTCATCAGCGACCCGAAGGCGCGGTTGCGCTTCTTCAGGAAGTCGTGAAGATTCTCTTCGTCCGGTCGGAAATGGCTCGTGAAGACGATGTTCGTGACGCCCTGGTTCCGCTCCTGCCGGAGCAGGTCCAGAGACATCTCGATGTCTTTCGCGCCGTCGTCGATGCCGGGCAGCAGGTGGCAGTGGAGGTCAGTCATAGCAGTTACTTGTCAGTCTTTTGGGGGGGCTTGCTCTTGTATTCGTATTCGTAAGCGTAGGAGTATGCGGAACTCTTCGCGTCGTTCTTCGCGTCGAAGCCGGTGAGGACGACACCGAGGATGCGGACACCGACGGCGGTCAGACGCTCTTTGGCGAGCTGGACCGTTTCCTTCGGGGCGAAATTCGAACGGACGCAGAGGATGGCACCGTCGGCATAGCGGCCGAGGATGGCGGCGTCGGTGACAACGGAGACCGGCGGCGTGTCGAGGATGACGTAGTCGAAGGCCTCTTTCAGGTCGGCGACGAGTTTCTGCATGGGCTCGGCGGAGAGCATCTCCGACGGGTTCGGAGGCACGGCGCCGGCGGTCAGGACGTGGATGCCGAGGTCCTCGAACTGGATGAGCGCGTCTTCCACGTTCGCGGTGCCGGTCAGGATGTCCGTGACGCCCTTGAAGTTGTGGCCGAGTTTCAGATAGCGGTTCAGCGACGGTTTGCGCAGGTCGCAGTCGACGACCACGACGCTCTTGTTGTCTTCCGCCAGGGTGATGGCGAGGTTGATGGCCGTGTTGGACTTGCCTTCGCCGGGGATGGCACTCGTCAGGACGAGCGTGTTGATCTTTTCCGTTGCGGAGATGAAATTCAGGTTGGTGCGAAGCGACTTGAACGCCTCCACATAGTTGAAGGGAATGTCACCGCCGGCCGCGATGAGGAAATTGGCGGACGACCGGTGCTTCGCATTGTTTTTCTTGAGGTTTGCCTTAGCCATGTTTCATTTCCTTCCTGTTTACTCGGCGCCGTCCCGTTTCAGGACGACAACGATGGTCTTCAGAATGATCTTGATGTCAGACCCAAGGTCCCAGTTCTGGATGTACTCGGAGTCGAGGCGGACGACTTCGTCGAAGTCGGTGATCTTGGACCGTCCGCTGATCTGCCACAGGCCGGTGATGCCGGGCTTGATGCTCATGCGCACCCTGTGCTTCAGGTCATACTGTTCCCATTCGTCCACTGTGGGCGGCCGGGTACCGACGAGGGACATGTCCCCTTTCAGCACGTTGAAGAACTGCGGGAATTCGTCGAGAGACGTGTTCCGGATGAAGTTTCCGATGCCCTTCGGTTTCCCGTCTTTCCCCTTCTTCTCGGAGCCGATGATGCGGGGGTCGTCGTCCATTTTGAACATGAGCCCGTCCATCTTGTTCTGGGCCATGTATTCTTTCTTGCGTTCTTCCGCGTCCATGTACATGCTGCGGAACTTGTACATTTTGAACTTCTTGCCGTTCCGGCCGATACGCGTCTGCTTGAAAAAGATGGGGCCGGGCGATTTGATGAAGATGATCGGGGCGATGAAAATGAAGATGATGAGCGTGATGAGACATCCGACGATGCCGCCGATGATGTCGAGGACACGCTTGTAGAACATCTGCTGGTACGTGACCATCTTGACGCTGTTCGTGAGGACCGTGTAGTTGCCGAAACGCTCGACGTACGCGGTGCCGAAGTCATCCGGCGTGATGATGCAGTTGTGGACTGTGATGCCCATCGTGATGAGTTCATCGGTCAGTTTTTTCGGGACCGCGAAGTCCTCCGGTACACGGATGAAGACTTCGTCGACCCAGCCGTGGCAGATGAAGTCGAGCACATCGTCGTCTGCGCCGAGGACCGGTATATCGCCAAAGCTCTTGAAGGGAGCCACCTCGTCCATGATATGGACGCCGACGATCTTGAAGTTGTGGAACTGGGGCAGGCTGAAGTTCTCGACGATGCTGTCGACCATGCCCGACGTACTGATGATGACGACGGACCGGTTGCCCTCCGTGACCTTGTTGGTCTTGTAGAGGAAGTTCTTGTGCCCGATGCGGGCGAGGTACGACAGGACGAAGTAGATGGCGACCATCGTGATGTAGATCTTCCGGGAGAAAAGTCCGGAATAGTGCAGGAAGAACAGCATGGCAAGGTCGACGAGGACCACGCCGATGATGTGCTTGAAGGCCGCCACGAATTCGAGGTAATAACCCCGTTTCAGGATGTTTTTGAACGTCTGGAGGAAAAAGACCACCAGGAACTGGGAAACGAACAGGGACAGCGCCACGATCCGGTACACGTCAGACGTGTAGACCAGTGTCCCCTTGAAGATGGCATAGGCCGTCATCAGGCTCAGCTGCATGACGATGAAGTCGAGCAGCATAAAGTCCCAGTGCTTCAGCCAGGAAAAGACCGATTTTTTATACATCAGGATTCCTCCGGGAATGTGTCAGGGAAATATAATCACTAAATTATATCATTCTATGTAGTTTAAAACAAGGAACAACTCCACAAAATATAGCGAATGTACCGCCGGAAAGCACAAAAAAGGAGCCCCGTTGCAACGGAGCTCCGAAAAAGCATTCACATGTGTTTAGGTTCTCTTCGCGGCACCGCAGTTTTCCACGAGAGAAACGATGTCCCCTGCCGCATCCGCGTTGACGGTTTCCTGCTGGCGACGAGCCATCTGTTCCACCTCGGCGGGCTGCGACAGCAGTTCCTGCACGAGGTTCGTCAGCTCCAGTGCGACGGTCTCGGCGTAGATCGCCATCCTGTGCCGTTCGAAGAAGCGGATGTTCGCGGTCTCCGGTCCTCCGGGGATGGGCGAGATGAAGATGAGCGCGGTCCCGGTGACGGCCGCCTCCGTCGAGGAGAGTCCGCCAGGCTTCGTGATGACCGCGTCGCAGGCTCGCATGTACTCGGCCATCCGGTCCGTGTATCGCAGCATGTGGACCTTGCGGGAGAACAGTTTTTTCATCTGCCGGTAGATCCACTCGTTCTTTCCGCAGATGGCGATGAACTCCACGTCCTCCCGGTCCCGGTAATGGGTGGCGAGCAGCGTGACCGCCTCCACCAGTTTGCCGGACCCGACGCTGCCGCCGGAAATCAGGAAATAGTGCTTGTCCCGGTCCAGACCCAGGTCGTGCTTCGCCTGTTCCCGGGTCATCGGCTCGGCGAACTTCGCGCGGACCGGGATGCCGAGCGGATGGAGCCGCTCCTCCGGAATGTGCCAGTGCGTGTAGTCCGGGACCAGTTCCGGATGGGCGATGACATAATGGTCACAGGCCGCCTCCTCCGTGAAGGGGATGCAGTCGTAGTCCGTCGAGATCCAGAAGGTCGGCGGCACCTCATACCCGTGCGCCCGCATACTGGCCATGATCTCACCGGGGTACAGATGCGTCGTCAGGACCGCGTCGTACTGCTCTTTTTGGAACAGCGTTTCGAGAGGTTTCCAGACGCTTCGGTTGCTGTAGTACACCGGGGACTTCACCTGCGGGACGTTCCGGAACAGACGCCAGTACATCGCCCCAAGGCTGTAGACGAAGCCGAACAGGTGCGGCACGAACTGCACGGACCGGATGTACAGGTTGTTGACGAACCCGCTCTTCAGTTTTCCCCGCACCTCGCCGAGCAGCGAGAACGGGTCGAGCACGGTCGCCTCATGTCCCCGCGCCTCAAAGGCCTCCTGCAGCGCATACGCCGCCGCCATGTGCCCCCCGCCGGTACCATTGGCCAGAATCAATACTTTCATAGAGCCTCCTTGTACGAACAAGTTTTTTGTACGATCCATAACAATTAACGACCACGATACACCATTCCGAGCGCTTTTGCAATATCATTTTCTGACATCTGTAAAACCGGATAAAAAGCTTATGGTTGACGGGAACGAATTGTTCCTGTTCATCGGTGGAGGAACATGTCAGAGAGGATGTGGAGCACCTGACGGGTCCGTTCGGGAGCAGTCAGTGAAACACGAGTCTGCAGCTCTTCCGACTTTTGCAAAAGATTTTCCCGAAGAACGCCTCCGGCCTCATAGGTCTTCTCCAGAACAGCGTCTTCGACCATGCGAGTCTTTTCCTGCAGAGAGACCCGAAGCGCTTCGAACCATTCTGCTTTTTCTTCGTCACTCATGTGGTCAAGGACTTTCAGTTTTGCTTTCAAAGTGTCTTCTTCCAACGCCCGTGCGTTCGTTCCGTTCAGAGTGTCCTCTTCGGCATTTCCGTCTTTGTCCACCTTCACCGAGTTCGGATATGCTCGAATGACCATCTCATCCGGAAAATGAGCATCTACCCACTCATCGAATGCGTTAGCCGCCGGGATCCCGGCGCGACGATCGGTAAACCGGTTTTTCGCGATGATCGATACCGCGATGTCAGCAACCAGCAGCGGGATCGCTGCCATGACGATCGGCCCCTTCATCCGTCCCGGGATCCGTTCATAAACCGTACGAAGACCGGGATAGATCCCTTTCGCCCAGGCGACGCCGAGCGCGCCCCAGAACCCGGAATAGAGCGCGCAGATCCGTCCATTCAGGTTGAGCGCACGGTCCGAATAGTCCCAGGACCGGTAACCGGTAAAGGTCTCCTCGCCCCAGGACATGATGTATTCCAGAACACTTCCCCAAAACAGAGACTTCACGAAAATGTCGCCCGGCTTCGCGTCGAGATCGTTTCGAAGAACAACCGTCAGAAAGACCCCGCCGATCGCCTCTGCAAAACTCAGGTCCCCGTAAATGACGGATGTCCTTCGTTCCCAGAAGCCGTTCGACAGGCGGCACCAGAGAGTTTCCACCAGACTTCCGAACACGGCGCTCGTCAGGAATACGTAGAGCAGTTCGTCCCAGCTGAGCGCACGGATGTCCCGCTCTGCGAGGAACTCCCTCAGCACCTGTTCCAGCTCTCGTTTCATTGCCTCCTGCTCAAACACGTTCAGACGTTTTTCACGCCGTTCCATTTTCATACGCTTCCTTTCCGCTTTATGTCCCCCGCATACTACGCTTTCTCCCGGGCGATGTACAGAGGACATTTTCTAAAACATGTCTAAAAATAAGCAGATATGGTCAACTGACAAAAAAGCACTGCAACCAAAGCGGTCGCAGTACTTCTTTTCCGTGTTATCAGATTTTACCGGCAGTATGTTGCGCGCGGCGGGTTTCAACGAGTTCTCTTGCTTTGTCGAAGGCTTTCATGAGGACCCACATGGTGGGGTAGGCCAGCGCAACAAAAACGAGGGTGATGAGGACCGTACGAGTCGTCATGGGCTCCATGTAGACCCAGTCGCGCAGCGGCGAGTACGGGACGACGAGCACCATGATGAGAGAGGCCACCGCCATGAGGGCCCAGATGGTGAGGCGGTAGCGGTCGACCGGACGGCTGATCATGTAGAGGAACACGATGCCGACGGTCAGCATGACGACGGGCGCCACCGAGTAGAGTTCCGGCAGTTCGAAGCGGAACACGAAGGCGAAGAATTCGACGCCGAGAATGAGCAGGACGTCGGTCAGACCGCCGGGGCCTGCCTTGAACAGGACGTTCGGCAGGAACCGCCCCTGGATGCGGGTCGCGTTCGGCTGCAGCGCCAGGAAGAAACCGGGGATGCCGATGGTCAGTCCGCTGATGATGGACATCTGGTTCGACAGCAGCGGATATGGGAAGGCGATGAACAGCGTGATGATCGCGAACAGGAACGAGAAGATGTTCTTGACGAGGAACAGCGACGCCGAGCGCTGGATGTTGTTGATGACCTGACGGCCCTCCGCCACGATGGACGGCATGGACGCGAAGTCGGAGTCGAGCAGCACCAGTTTGGAGATCTGGGACGCCGCCTGGCTGCCGGAGGCCATCGCGATGCCGCAATCCGCTTCCTTCAGCGCGAGGACGTCGTTGACGCCGTCGCCGGTCATGGCGACCGTGTGGCCGGCCGCCTTCAGCGCCTTGACGAGGGCCAGCTTCTGCTGGGGCGTCACACGGCCGAAGACCGTGTAGCGGGTGGCGGCGTCCGTCAGTTTTTCCGGGGTGTCCAGGGTCGTCGCATCGACGTAGTTCTCCGCGTTTTCGATGTTCGCCTGCTTCGCGACGTTCGAGACCGTAATGGGGTTGTCACCGGAGATGACCTTGACCGTGACGCCCTGTTCGGCGAAGTACGAGAAGGTCTCCGGCGCCTGGTTCCGGATGCGGTTCAGGATGCAGACGAAGGCGACCGGCTCGACCCGGTACGGGTCCACACAGGGTCTGCCCGACGCGTCGACGACGGAACCGTTATAGTAAGCGACCAGCAGGACACGCATGCCCTTCGAGGTCCAGGGTTTGGCGTATTCGGTGACAATAGGCGCCTGCTGTTTCAGGATGAACTCCGGCGCGCCGATGATGAACGTGTCCGAGGGCCCGAACGTGACGGCAGACCACTTGGTCTCCGACGCGAAGGGCACGACCTGAGTCGGCTGGAACCGGTCGGACGCATAGGACCGGGCGACGTCGCTTTCGCGGAAGAAGGCGTTCATCGCCACAGCGGTGTCGTTGTCGGCATCCATGGTGCCGTAGTAGGCGTAGAGCATCTCCCGGACGATGTCCTCAGGGAACCGGTCGGGGTTCAGGCACACGAGTTCGTCGACGTCCATGCCCGGCTCCGTGATGGTACCGGTCTTGTCGACGCAGAGGGTGTCGACCCGGGCCAGCGTTTCGACACAGTTCATGTCCCGGACAAGGACTTTCCGACGAGACAGACGCATGACGCTCAGGACGAGGGCGACACTGGTCAGGAGGTACAGGCCCTCGGGGATCATGCCGATGAGTGCCGAGACCGTCGAGACGATGCTTTCGGACACGGTCAGGTCCGCCTTGGTCTTCTGGGTGATGAACAGCGCGATCCCGATGGGGACCAGCGCGATGCCGATGAATTTGATGAGTTTGTCGAGGGAGAGCATCATCTCGGACTTGGCCGATTCCACGTTGCTCTTCGCCTGCTGCGTCAGCCGGGACGCGTAGGACTCACTGCCCACCCGGGTCAGCTGCGCGTAACAGCGGCCGGAAGTGCAGGAACTGCCCGACTTGAGGTTCTCTCCGGGCGTCTTCTGGATGGCGTCGGACTCACCGGTCAGGAGCGCCTCGTTGACGGCGATCTCCCCCGCCCGCACGACGGCGTCGGCGCAGATCTGATCGCCGTTTTTGAATTCGACGATGTCGTCCCGGACCAGTTCACTGGTGGGGACTTCCACCTTCCGTCCGTCGCGAATGGCGGTCACTTTGCCCTCCGCGAGGATGGTCAGTTTGTCGACGGCCTGCTTCGACCGCAGTTCCTGGATGATACCGATGAGCGTGTTCGTCAGGACGACGAACAGGAACGCACAGTTCTTCCAGGCGCCCACCGAGAACATGAGGATGGCGAGCACGATGAAGACGCCGTTGAAGTACGTGAATACGTTGCTTTTGATGATGTCAGAGACGCTCTTCGTGTTCTTCTCATTCGATACATTGGCGTAGCCGTTCTGTTTTCGTTCTCTGACCTGTGCTGCAGTCAGGCCCTGTTCGAGGGGCGCGTTCACTGCCGGGACTTTCCGGTAGGAGTCGTTCGCCCCCAGGTCCTCTTCCTGACGGAGGATGACGGACATGTCCTCCCCGTCGATGAACTGCCTGAGTTTCGATGGCATTGCTTTGTTTGCCTCCGGGTTTCGTTAGTGTTTCTGGTTGTATTGGGCGATGCGCCGCAGGACGTTCTCATCGACCGTGAAGGGCGCCGCCTTCAGCTTCGCCGGGTTGGCGGCGAGCTGTGCCACGATGGCCTCCAGCGTGTCGTCCGGGACGTCGACGACGCCGCAGGACGCGGCGAAGAAGTCGTTCAGGTCTTCGATGCTCTCGAAGCCGGCCGTCTTCACGACGAACGCGGCGTCGGCCGCATCGGCTTCCGCGAGGTAGCCGGCCTGGAACTGACCGCAGGCCTGCCCGTGGGGCACGCCGAGGTAGTAGGTCAGGCCGTAGCTGAGGCCGTGCGGGAGCGCGGTGCCGGTCTGCGCGATGGCCATGCCCGCGAGCGTCGAGGCCCGCAGCAGGTTCGCGTACGTCTCCGCCGTCGCTTCCGCGCCGGCGTCCTCGAGGAACGCTTTGCTGCGGCTCCAGACCGCGAGGCCGGCGGCCGCGCACATGCGGCTGTAGTCCGTGGCGGACGAATTGACATAACTCTCGCATAAATGGCACAGAGCGTCCATCGCCGTGTTGTGGAGGACCTTCACCGGAGCGTGCTCCAGGTACTTCGCGTCTACCAGAGCCAGTGCCGGGAAGATCCGGTACGCGATGCTGCTCTTGGTCTTCTTCTCATGGATGGTCAGGACCGAGACGCCGGTCACTTCGGAACCGGTGCCGCAGGTGGTGGGGACCGCCGCGACGGGATACCAGTCCGCGTCCGGGTCATTCGCGAAAAGGATCTCCGCGCCCTTCGACGGGTTCTTCGCCATCAGGGAGATGGCCTTCGCCGCGTCCATGGGGGACCCGCCGCCGATGCCAATGAAGAAGTCGGCACCTTCGCGCACCGCGACATCACGGGCTTTCATGACGGTCTCGATGGACGGGTTCTCCTCGATCTCGTTGAAGATGCAGTAAGGGACGTTCTGCGCGTCCAGCGCCGCGGTCACGTCGGCTTCCGAGCCGTTGGCCTTCGCGGAATGGCGGCCGGTCACCAGCATCGCCTTCGTTCCGAGGGTGGCCAGTTCGGCGGCATGGGCTGCCACACAGTCCGGTTCTTCGTAAACACGGGTCGGCATGTAAAAGGTCATTGCGTCACGCCTCGCTTTCCGGGGTCGTCTCCCCGACCCGCTGCTTTTCCTGTGCTTCCTGGTACTTCAGCGCGTTCTCCTGCTCGATGACCGGCAGGACCTTCGAGATGGCGATGAGGAACCAGCTGGTGAACGTGTCCGGCTTCAGGAGCACTTCCTGCTTGAGTTCGGACAGTCTGACCCAGCGATATTCCGACGCCTCCTCCGGGTCCATCCGGATGGGCAGGGACGAGTCGCAGTTCCCGAGGAACACATGGTCGTATTCGTATTCGTAAAGGTCGTCCGCGAACTTCGTGCGGTAGGTGAACGAGAACAGTTCCCGCACCTCCGTGTCGAGGCCGCATTCGAGCATCAGGCGTCTGTGCACGGCGTCTTCCAGCGCCTCCCCCACTCTCGGGTGAGAGCAGCAGGCGTTGGTCCAGAGGCCGCCGGAATGGTATTTTCCGTCCGCCCGTTTCTGTAACAGCATCCGCTCACCGTCGTAGAGAAACACGGAGAAGGCCCGGTGCAGCAGGCCTTCGCGGTGTACTTCCTCTTTGCCGAGGGAGCCGATCTCCTTGTCATCGACCGTGACGAGGATGAGTTTTTCCAAAGCTTCGGATGGTTTCATGCGTTATGCTTCCTCCGTGTATTCGGCATCCGTCTGGAGTTCCGACGGGAAGTTCGGCGGGATCTCCGCCTTGTTGCCGGTGTAGAGTTCGTAGTAACGGCCCTTCAGGTTCAGAAGGTCGTCGTGGTTGCCCCGCTCGATGATCCGGCCCTGTTCGAGGACCATGATGCAGTCGGCGTTGCGGACCGTGGACAGCCGGTGGGCGATGACGAAAGTCGTGCGTCCGGTCATGAGGGCATCCATGCCCTGCTGGACCAGCTGTTCCGTACGGGTATCGATCGAGGACGTCGCCTCGTCGAGGATGAGGACCGGCGGGTCGGCCACGGCCGCGCGTGCAATGGCCAGCAGCTGGCGCTGTCCCTGGGACAGGTTGCCGCCGTCGCCCTTCAGCATCGTGTTGTAGCCGTCCGGGAGCCTCCGGATGAACGCATCCGCGTTGGCGAGCTGTGCCGCGGCGATGCACTCCTCATCGGTCGCATCGAGTCGCCCGAAACGGATGTTGTCCATGACCGTCCCGGTGAACAGGTGCGTATCCTGCAGGACCATGCCGAGGGAACGGCGCAGGTCCGCTTTTTTGATCTTGTTGATGTTGATGTCGTCGTACCGGATCTTGCCGTCCTGGATGTCGTAGAACCGGTTGATGAGGTTCGTGATGGTGGTCTTGCCGGCGCCGGTCGAACCGACGAAGGCGATCTTCTGCCCGGGCATCGCGTACATCTGGATGTCGTGCAGGACCAGCTTGTCATCGTTGTACCCGAAGTCGACGCCGTTCAGTGTAACAGCGCCCTTCAGTTCCTGATAGGTGATGGTGCCGTCTGCCTGGTGCGGGTGCTTCCAGGCCCAGCGGCCGGTGCGTTCCTCGCACTCGACGAGGTTGCCGTCTTTGTCCTCCGTCACGTTGACGAGGGTGACATAGCCGTTGTCCGTCTCCGGTTCCTCGTCCATCATGTCGAAGACACGCTGGGCGCCGGCCAGAGCCATCATGATGGAGTTCGCCTGCATGGCGATCTGCGTAATGGGCTGGCTGAAGTTCCGGTTCAGCGTCAGGTAGGAGATGAGCGTGCCGATGGTCAGGGAGAAGTGACCGCTGAGGGCCAGGACGCCGCCGAGGATGGCGACGAGAACATAGGAGATGTTCCCGAGGTTTCCGTTGATGGGCATCATGATGTTCGCGATCTTGTTCGCGTTGTTGGAGCTCTCCCGCAGGGCGTCGTTTTTCGTGTTGAAGCCCTCGATCGCCTTCTGCTCATGGGTGAAGACCTTGACGACCTTCTGACCGCTGATCATCTCTTCGATGTACCCGTTCGTATCGCCGAGACGGGTCTGCTGCTCCGAGAAGTAGTTGCCGGAGACCTTTGCGAGGCTCATCGCGACGACCAGCGTGATGATGACCATGACCACCGACAGGATGGTCAGGGGCACACTCAGAACGATCATGCTGACGAACGTCATGAGGAAGGTCAGTGTAGAGCTGATGATTTGCGGGACGCTCTGGGAAATGAGCTGCCGCATGGTGTCGACGTCATTCGTGTAGACGGACATGATGTCGCCGTGGGAATGAGTGTCGAAGTATTTGATGGGCAGGGACTCCATCTTGTGGAACAGGTCCACGCGCAGACGGCGGAGGGAGCCCTGGGTCACGTTGATCATGAGGCGGTTGTAGAGCCAGGACGAGAAGACGCCGAGGAGGAAGACACCGATCATTTTGAGGATGGCTTCCGCCAGCGGTCCGTAGTCCGGGTCCGCCATTTTGGTAAGGGGGACGATGTAGTCGTCGACGAGGGTCCGCATGAACAGCGTTCCGATGATGGTCGCCACACTCGAGAGGATGATGCAGATGACGACGATGACAAAGTACCACTTGTATCCCGCCATCATGTAATTCCAGACCCGCTTGAACAGTTTCCAGGGGTCTTTGACTTTTTCTCCGCCGCGAAGGAACACTCCTCTCGGAGGTTGGTTTCCACGTCCGACGGTTTTCGGTTTTTGCTGATCGACAGTTGCTGCCTGAGCCACGGAACAGCCTCCTTTCTTACTGCGGTTCGTCGAAGTCTCCGCCACCGTTCATCTGGGTGTCGTAGATTTCCTGGTAGATCGCGTTGTTTCCGAGCAGGTTCTCGTGGGTGTCAAAGGCGTCGATGCCGCCGTCGTCCATGACGATGATGCGGTCGGCGTCCTTCACGGACACGATGCGCTGCGAGATGATGATCTTCGTCGTCTCCGGGATGTCCTCCGCAAAGCTCTTGCGGATGCGGGCTTCCGTCGCCGTGTCGACGGCGCTGGTGGAATCGTCGAGGATGAGGACCTTCGGGTCTTTCAGCAGTGCCCGGGCGATGCAGAGACGCTGTTTCTGACCGCCGGAGACATTGGTGCCGCCCTGCTCGATGTGCGTCTGGTAGCCGTCCGGCATCTCCCGGACGAACTCGTCGGCACAGGCGATCCGGCAGGCCCGGACACACTCTTCCTCGGTCGCGTCCTCCTTGCCCCATCGAAGGTTCTCGATGAGCGTGCCGGAGAACAGTTCATTTTTCTGAAGGACCACAGACACCTTGTCGCGCAGGGTGTCGAGGTCGTACTCTTTGACGTTGTGGCCTCCGACGCAGACGCCGCCGTAGGGGCGCTCCGCGCCTTCCGGGGTCGGGTCGGGGTCGTAAAGCCGGCTGATGAGACTCACGAGGGTAGACTTTCCGCAGCCGGTGCCGCCGATGATGCCGATGGTCTCGCCGGAACGGATCTCGAGGTCGATGTCGTGCAGGTTCTCGTCCCCTTCCCCGTCTTTCTTGTAGGTGAAATGGACGTTGTCGAACCGGATGCTGCCGTCCGGCACCTCATAAAGCGGGTGCTCCGGGTTCACGATGTCCGGCTCTTCGGTCAGGACTTCCGTGATACGGTCGGCGGACGCAGCACTCATCGTCAGCATGATGAGGATGGCCGCGAGCATCATCATCGAGAACATGGCGCTCATGACATAGCTGAAGAGCGAGGTCAGAGTCCCCGTGGTCATCGTGCCCTCGACGATGAAGTGGGCACCGAACCAGCCGATGCCGATCATGACGGCGTAGATCGCCAGCATCATCCCGGGCATCATGATGACCATCCGCTTCTCCGCCTTTACGAACAGGTCGTAGAGGTTGAACGCGGCTTTCATGAACTTCTCATCTTCGTAGTCTTCCCGGACGAAGGCCTTGACGACGCGGATGGCGGAGACGTTCTCCTGGACGCTCGCGTTAAGGTCGTCGTACCGTTTGAAGACTTCCCGGAACAGGCGCATGACCTTCATGCCGAGAGTGGCGGCGATGACGGCGACGAGCACCAGGACTCCGAGGAACATGAGAGAGATCTGTTTGTTGATGATGAGGCACATCACAAGGCTGAAGATGAGCATCAGCGGCGCGCGCACCGCGATGCGCAGGATCATCTGGAACGCGTTCTGCACGTTCGTGCAGTCTGTCGTCATCCGGGTGATGAGGCCCGCCGTGCTGAATTTGTCGATGTTCGAGAACGAATAGGTCTGGATCTTTTCGTACATCGCCTTGCGCAGGTTCCGTGCAAAACCCGTGGACGAGTACGCGCCGAACCAGCCCGCTCCGATGCCGAACAGAAGGCTCAGAGCAGCCATACCGAGCATGACGGCGCCATACTTGATGACGTTGCCCATGTTGCCCGCGCTGATGCCCCGGTCGATGATCATGGCGGTCACGTACGGGATGAGGACCTCCATGACGACCTCGAGGGCCGTGAAGAGCGGGGTGAGTGCCGTTGCGGTCTTATACTGTTTGATCTCCCGCAGCATCGGGGAATACTTCATTGGCTGCACGACCTTTCTATAGGAAGGAAGCCGGCTGAGCCCAGCCGGCAGTTTGATCAGTCTTTCTGGTTGTCGAGGACTTCCGCGATGAAGTACCGCGGTCTGTGTTTGGTCTCCAGATAGATCTTCCCGACGTAGTCGCCGACGATGCCGACGGACGTCAGGACAAGGCCGCCCACGGACCAGAGGCTGGACTGCAGGAGAGCCGTATCGTTTTCGTGTTCGGACTTGGAGTACTTGTAGAGCGCACGGGGCAGGAACGCCATACCGCCCGCCGTCATGCCGAGGCCCAGGGTCAGGATGAACTGGATGGGACGGTCGGACAGCGAGGTGATGCCGTCGAGGGCAAAGGCCAGCATTTTCTTCAGGGGGTACTTGCTGACGCCCGCGAACCGCTCGGCACGCTCGTATTCCACGGTGCCGGTCTTGTAGCCGATCATCGGGACCATGCCCCGCAGGAACAGGTTCACCTCTTTGTACTCGGAAAGGGCTTCGAGGGCCCGTTTGCTCATGAGACGGTAGTCCGCGTGGTTGAAGACCACTTCGGCGCCCATGAGTTCCATGAACTTGTAGAACCCCTCCGCCGTGAAGCGTTTGAAGAACGTGTCGGTGTCTCTCGCGGAACGCACCCCGTAGACGATGTCGCAGCCCTCGAGGTACTGGTCCACCATGCCGTCGATAGCGTTGATGTCATCCTGCAGATCCGCGTCCATGGAGATGGTGCAGTCGCAGCGGTCTTTCGCCGTCATCAGGCCGGCCAGCAGCGCGTTCTGGTGACCGCGGTTCCGGGACAGTTTGACGCCGGAGAAATGCTCATCCGCTTCATGGTATTCACGGATCATTTCCCAGGTCCGGTCCTTCGAGCCGTCGTCCACGAACAGGACACGGCTGTCCTCCGACACTTTTCCCGCGACAATGAGGTCCGAAAGCTTGACCTTCAGACGTTTCGAGGTCTCAGGGAGCACCTCTTCCTCGTTGTAGCAGGGAACGACGATATATAACACAGGTTTGTTCATGTTGATTGCCTCTTGATAAAAAGAATATTGTTCTCTCCGTTTGACCCGGGCATGACGTCCGGGACAGTCAGCCTCAGCCGCCCAGGTACTGCGCGAATGCCGCGCTGCCTTCGGACAGACAGTCGAAGCCGTGGGTCAGGGGCAGGAGCACCGTGAAGAGCAGGACCGCCGCCAGGACAGCCGCTTTTGCGTAGTCCCCTTTCCCCTCTTTGCCGAAGTCCTTCTTCCGCACTTTGTCGGCGATCCACGAAAGGAGCGCGTCAAACCCGAGCACAGCCAGGGGCAGGAGCAGAACGAAGTAGGAGATGGTGTACTGGCCTTTGGCCTCCCACACGCAGTGGAAGACGAACCCGCCGAGTACCGTGATCTGCAGGAGCAGGCTTTCGAAGAAGCCCTCCCGCTTTCGTCCGAAGATCAGGTAGAAGAGCGCGCCCGCGTACGCCCAGAACTGGAGGACGTCGAGGAACTGACCGAGGGCCGTGGAGCCCTTCGGGCTCAGGACGCGGTTCAGCCAGCCGGGCCGCTCGTTCTGTGTCTGCCGGACCTGGGAGGTCCAGAGGCTCTGGAACAGCGGGTCGGCCCACTGAGACGCGTTCTTCCGCAGGAAGAAACGGCCCGCGTTCGACGGGGTCTTCAGGTATGAAACGGAGTCTGAGATGCTCTGTTTTGCGAGCTCTCCCTGTTTCTCCGCGTCGTAACCGCTCACGATGTAAGACTCTTTGTTGAATTCGTTGTACCAGCCGTCACACTTGACGGGGTTGACCTGCAGGCCCATCGCCACGAACGCCATGGTGGAGACGCCGTTTCCGAGGTCTCCGCCGGTCTTGTGCTCAAGGGCCGCCGTGGTGCCCCAGGACTGCAGCGCGTAGACCGCGACCACAAGGACCGCCAGCAGTGCGCCCCGCACCTGTTTCTTCCGCAGGGCCTCCGCCAGCGCGTGCAGGACGATGGCCACGAGGAAGATGAGATAATTGTTCTTCACCGCGGATGCTATCACGATGAGGAGCACCGTCAGGACAAGGTCCCATACTTTGTGCTGCCGGATGTAGTTCAACTCGAAATACATCGCCCCCAGCGCCAGGGCAAGGCCCAGCAGGTTGCCGTACTGGAACGACGTGTAGAACAGCAGGGGCAGCGTGAAGAGCCCCGCGAGAAGGGTCAGGAGTTTTTCGAAGGGCGTGGCCCCCAGTTTCCCGGCCAGGGCCGGAAGCAGAAGCAGGGTGGCGATGTACGCCTCGCCGTTCATCGCCTCAAAGACGACATAGTTCATGCCGCCGAAGAGCTTCGTCAGGAGCAGTTCGAGCAGCAGGAGACCGGTCTGGTTCGGGTACATGCTGAGGTAGCCGCCGGGCTGGAAGTCCTCGTAGTTGCCCATGTTCAGGTGGTCTGCCGCCTGCATGACGTAGAGCTGGTCCTGTTCAGGGATGATCTGGTTCCCGTAGACCCAGAGGATGGCCATGAGCGTGCCGGCACCAAGGAGCCCGACCTGCCACTTCGCATAGAAGTCCGGCTCGTCGTTCACCCGTTTGATGAACGCTTCCACTTTCGAGACACAACCGAGGAAGAACAGGGCCGCCGCGAAGAGCGCGAGGTACAGGACGTTCCGCCATGCCGCGTCGTATGTCAGGAAGACCTTCTCGGTCCAGTCCCCGATGAGGAACGTGGTCGCACTGCCGGAGAGCAGCAGAAGCACCAGCGCGACGACAAAAAACAGCCCGCTGATGAGCCCTTTGTACCCGGCTTCAAACGCTTTCATAAAAGGTCCTCCTTTCCACAATATTTAACTGTCTTATTATAGAGTGTTTTACCTCAATAGGCAAGTAGCCGTGGCGTTCCACCGCAGCAATTCAGGGGAGCAGAAACGGGTGCCGCAGAGACGCTTGGGGGAAAGAGTGCGCTTTGGCCGGCACTCGCGTGGTTCGGCATGGCAAGTGGCTCGGTGGCCCCTTTCTGCGGAACCCGATCGAAAGTCACGGAAAAAAAGAAGACCCCTCTCGGGGTCTTCCGGAAAATTTACAGCTGATAGTCGCTGACGATGGCGTCGGCGAGGGCTTTCTTCATCTCGGCTTCGTCGAGCTTCTGGCCGATGATGACGAGACGGTTCACACGATCGCCGTAGACGTCGTCCCAGTCCTTGGCAAGGTCCGGGTACTCCGCGAAGGCTTCCTGACGGTCGCGCTCGGTGGCGGCGGCCAGCCAGATGCCGTCGGGCTGGATGGTGACCTGACGTCCGGCCTGTTCCAGGATGAAGGCGTCGTTCGGGTTCTCGGAGAACCAGACATAACCCTTGGTCCGGATGACGTTGACCGGCCACTCCATGAAGACTCTCTGGAGCTTGTCCATGTCGAAGGGCTTGCGGTCTTCGAAGACGAAAGTCTGGATGTTGTACTCGTAGAGTTCGCCTTCACCGTGGTGGTGATGGTGGTGATGGTGACCGTGGCCGTGGCCCTCTTCGTGATCGTGGTCCTCGTGGTCATGGTCGTGGTGATGGTGTTCATGCTCGTCATGATGTTCGTCGTGGTCCTCGTCATCGTTCTCGATGGCCTGGATCCAGCCGGCGGACATAGCGACTTCTTCATAGTTGAACCGGTCGGTGTCGAGGACTTCTTCCATCGGTACATCGCCGTATTCGCAGCGGATGATCTTCGCTCTGGTCTGCAGGGCACGGAGGACCGCTTCGATCTGCTGGAGTTCTTCCTCGGTGACGAGGTCGCACTTGTTCAGCATGATGGTGTCGCAGAACTCGATCTGCTGGATGAGCAGAGAAGCGAGGTCTTCCTCGTCTTCCGGGACTTCCCGCAGGACTTCACCGCAGCTGAATTCGTCTTTCAGACGGGCGGCATCGACGACGGCAACGATGTTGTCGACGTGGACGATCTCCGGCATGCCCTGGCGCTTGGTGGCCTCACTCATCATGGTGATGGTCTGGGCGATGGGCATCGGCTCGCAGATACCGGACGCCTCGATGACGATGTAGTCATACTTGTTGGAGCAGGCGAGGTCGGACAGCTGCTGGGCAAGGTCCTCGGAGAGGGTACAGCAGATGCAGCCGTTGGTCAGCGGGATGAGGTCGCCGTCCTGCATGGTGACGCCGCCACCGCTCTTTTCGATGAGACGGGCGTCGATGTTGATCTCGCCGATATCGTTGACGATGACGGCGATGCGGTGTCCGTTGGGCTGTGCCAGGACTTTATTGAGAAGTGTGGTCTTGCCGGCACCGAGGTAACCCTCGACCAGGCAGACTTTACAAGGGGTGTACTCTGCGCTCATTGGATTGCTTCCTTTCGTTCGTTACAATATGATTTCTTAAAAATCCCCACATTACAAGTCGATATTATAACGCAAGGCAAACAGATTGTACACAATAATTTCTCACAAAAAAACA
>Ga0326512_10000415_pt1 | contig 37264 bp, 34 predicted proteins | sample 1_2617_0518_D_FD_203652 | JGI IMG/M metagenome (GOLD analysis project Ga0326512, IMG submission 203652) | Bovine rumen microbial communities from UC Davis, California, United States - 1_2617_0518 | ecosystem: Host-associated > Mammals > Digestive system > Stomach > Rumen | place: USA... | reverse complement strand
CCCTTCTTTTCACAAGAGTTATTTTTTAAGAGTTTTGGAAAATAATTATATTAATTTTTTTTGGAAAATGGATATATTTATTTATTACAGTAGAAATTATTTTTTGATAATTGGAAATATGCCCACCACTAATCAAGAGAATGATTTATTTAGATTATAATATTATTTTAGGGCTAATTTTATTTATCAATTGATAGTTTAGCAAAATAGATAATAAAATATTATATTAATAATTAGATTTTAAGATGGATGCAAAGAAAATTTATAAAGACTATGATAAGCAAGTAATCACTTACATGACTAATCTTATAAACCGTCTTGAATCTCAATATGGTCAGATTAATGAGGAATGGAGAGTTTCACTTGACCTAATAGCATTTAACTATGACATCATCCGCAAGTGTCAAGTTGATATATTAAGGAATGGACTTGAAAAGACTGATGCAAGGGGAAGAATGAGTAAGAATCCAAGTCTTATGATTTGCAATCAGGCACAAGACCATCTTTTTAAACTATTAAATTCATTTGGTCTTAACTTAATGAGCAAGTCCAAAATGAAGGATATTGAGCAAGACCAAGATGATTTAGAAGAATTGATTAGTTAATGATTACATACACTTATGAAGAATATGCGGATGATGTATTAAGCGGTAAATTAAAGGCTTGTGAAGCTATCATTTTGGCTTGTAAGCGTTATAAAGAATGGAAGAATAGAGAAGATATTTATTTTGATAAAGAGGACGTAGAACAGAAAATAAGGGTAGTTTCAAGGCTCAAGCATTTCACAGGTCAACATAATGGTAAACCTTTTGAATTATTACCTTGGCAGCAGTTTTGTGTGGCTAATATATTTGGTTGGAAGTGGAAAAAGAATAACCTCAGAGTAACAAGAAACGTATTTATTATGATTTCAAGAAAAGCAGGTAAGACTGCATTTGCTGCTGCTTTGGGTATATTATGTGCAATAGCTGACAAAGAGAATGGTTCAGAAGTTGAGTTGGTTGCTAACAGCAGACAGCAAGCAAAGATTGCATTTGACATTACTTCCAATTTCTGTGAGAGTGTAGATAAGAATAATAAAATATTTAAAAGGTATAGAGATTCAATATTAATACCAAAGACAAAGAGTAAGATTCAGATTCTAAGTAGTGATGCTATGGGAAATGATGGATATAACTCAAGTTGTTTTGTGCTTGATGAATTTCATGCTGCAAAAACTTGGGATTTATATAATGTTATGAAGTCTTCACAAGGTATGAGACAGCAACCATTAGCCATTATAATTACAACAGCAGGATTCCTACTTAATGGCTATCCTTGTTATGAACATAGACTTAACTGTATTGACATTTTAAAAGGAAATAAGGTTGATGATTCTCAATTCAGTGCAATATATGAGTTGGATGAAGGTGATGATTGGGAAAATGAAGATAATTGGATTAAATGTGCTCCATCATTAGGGCAGACTGTTAGTTATGATTACTTACGTGAACAGATTGTTGCAGCAAAGAACAATGGAGCATTAGAAACAGGTGTACGTACCAAGAACTTCAATCAGTTCTGTCAGACAAAAGAAGTTTGGATACCTGATAATTACTTACAAAATTCATTTGATACTGTCAAATGGGATGATTTAAATGATGAAGACTGTTATATGGGTGTTGACTTATCTGCAATATCAGACTTAACAGCGGTAAGCGTAATGTTTCCACCTAATGAGGAAAGAAAAGTATATCCTGATAAATTTATATTTAAAAATATAATTTATGTTCCTGAGAGTTCAATTGATGAATCAGTAAATGGAGACCTTTATAAATTATGGAAAAGGCAGAAATATGTAAAGGTTACAAGTGGAAATTGTGTTGACTATGATGAAATTTTAAGAGACCAATTAGATATTTATAATAAGACATATCTATTAGGAATTGGATATGATAGTTGGAATGCAACACAATGGGCAATTAATGCAACATCAGAGGGTTTACCACTATATCCTTATTCACAAGCCATTGGTAACTTTAACAGACCTACAAAGTACTTTGAAATGCTTATTAGAGAAGGTAAGATTGTTATGGATTATAACCCTTGTCTTAGATGGTGTTTCAACAATGTGGAATTAAAATTTGATTACAATGACAACTGTAAACCTGTTAAAAGTGGTGGTAATCAAGACAGAAAAATTGACCCTGTAATTGCAATGGTTCAAGCCTTGGGAACTTATTTAAATAAGGTAAATCCAAGTTCTGATGGTGAAGTTTTATCAGTTACAAATAACTTTTCAAATTAATAATATATTTATAACTAAAAATTAGTATGAAAATCTTTGGATTAGAAATTACAAAAAGAAGCAAACAGCCTATACAAGAATATCCAAGGGAAGATGCAGCAACATCATTAATTTTTGGAGGTTATAAATTGGAAGATAGTGCAACTTCACTATCTGCTTTTTATGCTGCTTTAGAATTGATTTCAAATTCTATTGCTCAATTGCCAATACTTGTTAAGAGAAATAATAAAGTTGATAGTAATCATCCTATTAATTTATTATTTAAAGATGGCTTAATAAGTAAATATAACCTTATTAAGATGCTTATTACTGATGTAATATTACACGGTAATGCATATTGCTACATTGAACGTGCAAAAGATGGCACACCTATAAATCTTGTATATTGTGAACATGGTACGGTTAATATTGTTTATAATCAGAAGAAACAAGAATTGTACTATCAAATTCCTTTCATTAAAAAGACAAATATTGAATCTTGTAATGTGATTCATCTTTTTAAGGATTCCAATAATGGTATTCAAGGACGTGGATTGATTACTTATGCAAATCAAGTTATCAAATTATCTCAAGCAACAGATAAAGCAGCAAGGAACTATTATGCAAGTGGTTGTGCTTTACAAGGTGCTTTAACTATTAAGGGAGCAAGAAAAGGTGCAAAAGAGCAAGCAAGAGAAGCATTTGCTAATACTCATGGAGATAAAGGAAGTGGATTGGTAATATTAGATGATGATATGAGTTATCAACAGCTTTCAAGTAATGCAAATGACAGTCAGATGTTGGAAGCAAGGTCATTTAATGTTGCTGAAATTGCAAGATATTTCAATATTAATCCTATTTTGCTTGGAGATAAGAGTGGTGCATCATATAATAGCATTGAATTGGCTAATATTGAGTTTGTAACACATACATTAATGCCTTATGTTGTTATGATGCAAGATGAATTTAACCGTAAGTTGGTTAAGCCTTCAGAAAATGGAATAACTATTGATATTGATGAGACTTGGTTAATGAAAGGAGACCAAAAAACCACTGCTGAATATCTTACAAAACTTACTTCAAGTGGTATTATGACTATTAATGAAGCAAGAAATCATCTTGGATTAATTCCTGTTGAAGGTGGTGATGAAGTACAAATACCTTATACCAAGATTGCAGATAATAAGATAAGTGGAAATAATAATGAGGAAAATAAAGAAACAGATGGAGAATAAGGAATTTATTAGAAATTGTGAAGTCCAATTAAGAAATCTTGAATCTGATACACCTGAAAGCCGTATTGTTAGTGGTTATGCTGTTAAATTTGAGAGTGAATCACAGAATATGGGTTACATTGAGATTATTAAGAAAGGTGCAATAACAGAAGAAACCATAATGAATAGTGACATATTTGCAAGATTCAACCATAATGAAGATACTGTATTGGCACGTTCAAGATATGGTGAAGGTAGTTTAGCACTTGAACTTAGAGAAGATGGACTTTATTATGAGTTTGAAGCACCTCACACAGTTCTAGGAGATGAATTACTTGAGCATTTAAAGAGAGGTGAAATTACCACTTCAAGTTTTGCATTTACACTTGCTGAAGATGGTGATAGATGGTATAAGCGTGAAGATGGTACACTTGTAAGAGAGATTTTGAAGATTAACAGACTATATGATGTAAGTCCTGTTTATGAACCTGCTTATCTTGCTACTTCATGCAGTAAACGTGCATTAGATATGGTAGAGAAATCAAATGAAATCACTACAAAATATGATTCAATGTTAAAAGAACTTGATGAATTTATTATAAAATAAATGGATTTTTTCAAATAACGTAATATTTATAATTAAAAGACCTTATGAAAAAGTTAAATTCAGTTGAATTAAGGGATAAACAATCTGTTCTTTATAAACGTTGTGAGGAAATTATTGATGTTTGTAAGAAAGAAGTACGTGAAATGACTGATGAGGAACAGCAAGAATTTGATAAAAATAAAGAAGAGATTAAAGAACTAAAATCCCAATTAGAAGAATTAAATAAAAAACTTGCTTCATATGAAAATGAACTTCCAAAAGAAGATGAAGCAGATGAAGATAATAAAGAAATTAAAAAAGAAATTAAATCTAAAATTATGACAAAGGAAAACGTTTCTATTGTAAAAGAAATCCGTTCAGCAATGGAGAACGGAACTAAACAGTTTAGTATTAATGCTGACGCAGAGAAGAGAGCAGTAACCGTTGATGGAGTAGATGGTGTTCATGATAATGTAATTGAGACTGAGATTCAGGGAATACTTGAGCCACTTTACGCTAATTCAGTGCTTTCTAAACTTGGTGTTAAGTGGTACACAGGAATGCCAATGGGTGATATTTCCGTACCTGTAATGGGTAAGGGTAATGTTGGTTGGGCTGATGAGATTGCTACAGCAGGTCAGACATCTAACAGTTTCTCTAATAAGGTTCTTAGACCAAAGAGACTTACAGCTTATGTAGATATTTCTAAGAAGTTGCTTGCTCAAGACACTATTGGTGTTGAGAATGCTATCCGTAGAGATATTGTAAATGCATTGAATGATAAACTTGAAGCTACTATCCTTGGTAGTGCTGCTAAGAGTGAGACTCAGCCACAAGGTATTTTCTATGGTGTTGAATTTAAGGAAGGTGACACATTTGCTAAGATTTGTGCTAATGAGGCAGAACTTGAAGAGGCTAATGTTTATGGTGCTGCTAAGTATTTGCTTTCAACAGGTGCTAAGGCTGATTTGAGAGCAATGGCAAAATCAAGCAAGAATACTCAGCTTGTAATGGAAGGTGGACAGATTGACGGTGTTGAAGCAATCACTACTTCTAATGTTAAGACAGCAGGTGCTTATGTATATGGTGACTTCTCTAATCTTGCAGTAGCATCTTGGGGTAACATTGATATTACTGTTGATGAATATACTCAAGCAGTAAATGGTTGTGTAAGACTTGTTGTTAATGCTTATTTTGACGCTGAAATTCTCCGTCCTGAAGCATTTGTATTTGGTAAGACAAGAGCCTAATAATTAAGTTAATTAAAAATCAATATGCATATAGACTTAGAAACAATTAAAAAACACCTTAATCTTGATGAGAATTACACAGATGATGATTCTTATGTAATGCATCTTGAAAATGTTGCTGAAAATTTGGTTGAAAAGCATATTGATAAAACTCTTGAAGAAATAATTGCAGAAGAAGGGGAAGTTCCAAGTCCTCTTCTTCACGCAATGCTTCTAATAATTGGTAATCTATATGATAATAGGGAATCAGTAGCCTACAACCAAGTGGTAGAAGTTCCAAAGACGTTGCAATACATATTGAGTATGTACAGAGACTATGAAAACGCAAATATTTAAAGATTATGAGAGCAGGATTATTGACAGAACCTATTGAAATATTAGAAAAAGTTATTGAGACCAATGAATATGGTGAGGAAACAGAATCATTACAAGTAAAGTACACTACACGTGCAAGACTTGTCAATGATGGTGGTGACAGAACTATAATTAATGGTGAAATCTTTTATAGTAATGCAAAAACATTCCAAGTAAGGCAATATGTACCTGTGGATGATTTTGACATTATAAGATGGAATCAGAAACTTTATAGGATATTGAATATACAGCCTGACAATAGTAGAATGAATAAAACAATTAAAACGGAGTTAATAAATGATTAATACTTTAAACTTAGGAAAATATATATTCAACACCTTAACTAATTCTGATACTATTAAATGTAAAGTATATCCACTTGTAGCAGATAATGATGCAAAATTTCCATTTATAATTTATAAACGTGTTAACCTAAATTCATCAAGATGTAAAGATGGAACTTTTCAAGATGATGCTACAATTGAGATAAATGTTATTACTGACAAATATTCAGTTGGTGTTGATATTGCCAATGAAGTTAGAAAACTTTTAGAGATTCAACATACTGTATATGATGGTATGGAAATCAATGATGTAGACTTAATAATGGCAACAGAGGAATATAATAATGCATACATACAGCGTATGCAATTCAATTATAAGATAAATAATTAAAAATAAAAAGGAAAATTATAATATGGCTAATACAAATAAAGTAATTAAGGGTAGAGACCTTATGTTATTTAATGATGAGGGTAAGTCATTTGCATTTGCTACAAATCACACTTTCACTATTAATGCTGAGACTGCTGAGATTAGTTCAAAAGACCACGGTATTTGGGGAGGTTCTGAGGTAACTAAGTTTACTTGGGAAATTTCTACTGAGAACCTTTATACTCCAACTAATTTTTCAAGTCTATTTGATTTGATGTTGGCAGGTACTCCAATGAAGGTGAGATTTGGTCTTAAGGCTGAGAATGACAACACTAAGAACGTAGCAGATGGTGATTATGAGAATTGGACAAGTGGTAATGAATACTATGAAGGTGATGCAGTTATCACTTCACTTGTAGCAAATGCAGCTAATGGTGATAATGCTACTTATACTGCTACTTTCACAGGTGCAGGTAAGATTGTGCGTACTACAGTACAGCAAGGCGGAGAATAATGACCTAATACTATGAAAAGATAAAGGCTACTACAGCCTAATGAAAAAGGGCAGTAGATTAATTCTATTGCCCTTAATTTTTTAAATAATAGTTTAATATAGTCACAATTATGAAAATTACAATCAAAGATAAAGAAATTGAGTTGAAATACACAATACGTGCAATGCTTATGTTTGAGAATATTGCAGACAAGACATTTAACGCAGCAGGACTAACAGATGTTATAACCTTTATGTATTGTTGTGTATTGTCAAGCTGCAAGGATTATTCAATAACATTTGATGAATTTATAGATTATCTTGATGAAAACCCATCAGTTCTTAATGAATTTGGTGATTGGGTACAAGATGTTGTAAAGACACAGAATAGTTTTAAAAAAAAATAAAGACAGAAGGTAATGGAGAGACACCAAAACTGTTGTTCCACTACCTTCTTAATGTATTGGTCTTTCAGTTCAAGATAGTGACAGTTCCATACTTTATGGATGAATGCACAGAATGGGAATTGAATGACCTTGTAGACCTTATACCATATTGTGACCGTGCTACTTGGGAAACAGCAAGATTAAATGCTTATGTCACAGCCCAAGTTAATTCAAAGAAAAAACTTAGTCTACAAGATATATGTAAATTCAAATGGGAAGATTGTGAAGACTTATTTGAAGAAGAAAAACATATAACTGAAATTACAGATGATGATATATTAAGACTTCAAAAATTAGCAGAGCAATGGCAAAAAGAATAATATATGATACAAGAGACCTTGAGAATGCTTCTGCTGAAATGCTTAAAGGTGTAAGCCGTGCATTGGTAGCAGCAGCATTTAAGATTAGAGATGAAATGCGTGATGAGTTTAGAAAATCACAAGGACAATACAAATATGCAACTTCAGACTATTATAAAATGTCAGAGGGTATTATGGTTGGTAAACTTGATAATGGCTCTATTAAGATTCACGCATTAGGACATACAGAAAATGATGGGACATGGAAGGCAAGATTCTTTGTAGGTGGTACTGTTTATAGAAAAAACAATAAAGGTAACAAAGGTTATATTAAATCCAATAGTGCCATTGATAATGGTATGAAAAACGCAGAAAACATACTAAATAATTTTATTAAAAACGCAATTGATAAATAACTATGGCAAACAATCTAACAGCAATTATAACGGCTGATACCTCAAAGTTTGTTGAAGAGGTAAGAAGTGCCCAACATATGCTTGATAAGTTTGTGAAGGAATCAAAGAATGCTAACAAGGAACTTGATAAAAGCAGTCCTGTCACAAATGAACAGATAACAGCATATCAAAGGGTAATATCTGTGCTTGATAAAGTTGCAAGTGGCACAATGAACACCAAACAACAGCAAGCAGCACTTGCAGAATCCGTAAAGGAACTGAAGGTGCAGTGGAATAGTTTGTCAGATGCAGCAAAGTCAAGTGGTTTTGGACAATCATTAAGTGATGCTTCAAGAATGGCACAAGAACAACTTAAAGCATTAGCAACACAAGTTAAGATAGCAAATGAAGATGTAAGTAAATTGGGTAATGCAACACCTAATGGAACACTTAAGAAGGAACTGAGACTAACACAGACTGAACTTGAGAAACTTACACAGCAATATAGGTTAATGTCAGCAGCAGAACAACAATCTGCATCAGGACGTGAATTATCACAGAAAATGGATGAGTTGCGTGAAAAAGCAGGTGTTCTACGTGATACAATTGGTGATGTTAACCAAGAAATTAATGTAAAAGCAAGTGATACACCTAACTTGGATGCATTTAATGCTGCATTAGGTATTGGTGCTGATGCTTTATCCACCTATAGTTCAATCATTGCAAAGGTTACAGGTGATGAAAAAGCATTGAAGGATGCAATAGCAACTGTAATGGCTGTACAAAGTGCTGCTAACCTTGCAACAAAGGTAGCTAATGCATTGCAGTCTTCAAGTGTGATAATGCTTAAGACAAGAGCAATACAAGAAGGTGCAGCAGCAGTAGCAATAAAACTTAAGGCAGCAGCAGAAGCAAAAGGTGTTGTTGCAACAAAGGCTGCAACAGTAGCACAAGCAGCATTTAACGCAGTTGCAAAGGCTAATCCATATGTATTGCTTGCTTCAGCAGTTATTGCAGCAGGTAGTGCTTTGTTGATGTTTTCAAAGAATGCTGACAAGGCTACTGATGAACAAGACCAACTTAATAAGGAACTTGATGAAGGGCAAAAGGCTGCTGAAAGATATAAACAGACAGCAGCAGATACTTATGCTAACCTTATGACTTCATATCAGAAACTAAAATCTGAATGGAACAGTCTTAAGAATGAACATCAAAAGAATGCTTGGATAGAAGAGAACAAAAGCAAGTTCAATGAATTAGGCATAAGTGTTACTGATGTTGTAAGTGCAGAAGGTGTATTTAATGGTAATACAGATGCAGTGGTTCAAGCATTCATTGCAAGGGCAAAGGCAGCAGCAAGGCTTGCTGAAATGACTGAAGAATACCGTAAGCAGATGAAACTTATTGATGAAATAAGTGAAATACAGTCTGCAATAGGTAGTGATGCTGCAAAGACAGGTAGAAACAAGTATAAGGCAGGTGACAAGGTAAAAGACCAAAATGATAAGAATACAAGATATGCAGAATTAAAGGGTAATGATTGGTATTACACACAAGAAGGTATTAACCGTATCAATGGTGCAAGTGGTTCATCCAATCCACAACTTAAGGCAAAACAAGCAGAACTTGATGCAAGTGTTGCAAAGACCAACAGATTAGCAACTGAAGCAGCAGCAGATGCCAAAGTAGTTAAAGTTAAGGTTAAGCAAACTAAGACAAGTGTTAAGAATGACAAGCCTAATAAGGTTGAGGAAACACCATTGGCAGGCAGCCTTGAAGCATTAAGGAAAGAACAAAGCAAGATTCAAGAACAACTTACAAAAGGTAAAATAAAGCCTGATGATATATATGATAAGGAAACCAATCAGACAGTTGCACAAAGAGTGCAAGAGTTACCAAAACTTATAGAGAAAAAAGAAATATCACTTGGTTTGAAAGTAGACCCTGAGATTAAGAACAAAGAAGAGGCTACTAAGAAATTAAAGGAGAAACTTGAAGCACTTGCAAAAGAATATGATGATATTTCATTTGCTCCAAAAATATCAAGTTTTGATGTTGCAACAGGTAAGGACAATTTTTCAAGAAAGACATTGGAAGGTGTTCAGAATCTTATGAACTATAATGATGGTTTAATAAGTCAATTGAACAATCTTAAGAAGAAATATGAAGAATTTGGTGACACCACATCTGAAGAATATCAAAAGGTAGTCAATAAAATTGTAGTACTCCAAGGTGAACAAGATAAATTGGGTAAACAAGCAAAGTCTTTATCAAAGAAGTCATCTGCTGAGAAGTTCAACGCAGGTGTTGAGAAGTACAATAAGATTTCCCAACCAATGTTGTCTGTTGATGGTATTGTAAATTCAATGGATAGCCTTATAGAGAAGATTGAAGAAGGTGCAAATGCTTGGGAAATCTTTATGGGTGTTCTTAATACTGTTGATTCAGTTTTAAATGGTATTCAAAGTACTATTGAAGCTGTTACTACTATACAACAAGCGTTAGGTGCAACAACAGAAGCCACAACAGCAATATCAACAGCAGCTACTGAACAAGAAACGGCTAATACAGCACAAGAGGTTGCAAACAGTGCTACAAAGGTTGCTGCAAAAACAGGAGAAGGTGTTGCTAATGCTACTGCAAGTGGTGCAAAAATGCCATTCCCATTAAACTTGGTTGCTATTGCAGCAGGTGTTGCAGCAGTATTAGCCGCTATTGCACAAATAGGTTCATTTGCTAATGGTGGTATTATTCAAGGTGCTACAACTATTGGTGATTACAATTTAGCAAGAGTGAACAGTGGTGAAATGATTTTGAATGGTAGACAACAAAATAATTTGTTCAGAGCAATAGATGAAAACCGTTTAGGTGGCAGTGGTGCAGCCGTTGTTGGTGGTGAAGTTAAAATAAAAGGTAGTGACTTGTATATTGCTTTAAAAAATTACAGTAAAGTACAAGGTACACTTGGTAAACATACAGGAATTAAATAATATGGCTTATTTACACGGAACATTTAAAAATAAGGATAATGATACCATTGAAGTACAAATTAGAAGTACTGTTAGTGCAGAGGTAATTAACATTGGAGAAGACCATAATTCAAAGGTCTTCTTCAGTGATGACCCTATTGAAATTACTGTTGAATGTGAAGATTTGTTTACACCAATTATAAAGAAGTCTTGTACTATTAACCTTTTAACGTCTATATTTCTTGGTGATAAAGTATTTGCAAGTAATGATGAAGATGTTTCAGTTAAAATATATAAAACTCCAAAAGACACTGAAAACAAACAACTTATATTTAGTGGATTTGTAGAACCAAATACTTATACACAGCCATATGCATATCAGTTGGAAGAGTTTACAATTACTTGTATAGATTATTTATCAACATTACAATACAAGTATCTAACTGATGATAGAGCATATTCAAATTTGATTTCAGATAGTAAAATCTATACTTTTAATGAATATATTGAAAAAATAATAGATGGTTTTGGAAGTGTTGTTTATGACAACAGTAAAATGGTTGATGGTAAATCAGCATTAAAAGTATGTGGTGTATCTCTAAATGTATTTTTAGGTGATAGTGAAGATGACCTTATGAATTATGAGGAAATATTATTTGAAATATTACAATACTTGAATCTACATATTATACAAGAAGGAGAAACTTTTTATATTTTTGATTGGAAAAGTATTGAAAACAATACACTTAGTGTTTCAAATGATTTTGAAGTAAAAAAAGATATGTATTCATCTGATTCAACTACACTTTCTATGTCTGAGGTATATAATCAGATTCAAGCAAAATGTAAATTGGAAGAAATTGATGATTTTCTTGAGTCACCTTTGGAAAGTGATGCATTAGATAGTTATTATGACAGGAGTCAACTATTTATGACTGAATATTGGTCTTATGGAAGAGGTTCAACATCTTTAAATGCATTTGAAAACCTTATTAATTCTCCAATGACAAAAGATTCAGAGAGTAATGACCCTAATACAGATTATAATGCTTGGGGAGCAAGAGATTGGTATGTTAAATGGTTATATAATCCAAGTTGGAAACTTACATATAAAAATGAAGATATTGAATCTTATATGCATAATGTAAACGGTACTTTTCTTGACCAACATATGATAATGAAAATTTTAAGGGAAAAAGATTATTTTCCTGCATTGTTGACATTATCAACTCAAAAAGAGCCAATGACATGGAATAAAAGAAAAAGAACCAATTCTTCATTAACGTCAACTAATTATCTTGTTATTTCAGTTAATGGAAATGAAGTAGATACGGATGAAGAAGCTACTAATATTGATAATAATAACAGAGATGCTTGTGGTAATACAGGATTATTCACTTTTAATAGTGGACAATCAGCATCATTTAGCCCATTAGATGAAAGTATAACAAACTATATTGTATTTAATGGTAAAATTGCTTTAGCACCATTAATGATGAAATCAGTAAATGTATGGCTTTATTCAATAGTTCCACCCAAAAATGCAACATTACAAAACCAGATTGATATGTTTAAGCATAATAATAATGGTTGGGCATTTCTTAATACATCAATGTCTCCATATAAAGATGATGAAGCATATTATGCACAAGAGTTTTGGGCATCTTCAAGAACTAATGGTGTTCCAAAGCCACAGCCTAATGAATTATGGATGTATCCATTTATGGGTATAGATGGATATAGACAATATCAATATAACTATTCATCTGATGGTTCAACAGAAGATACCTATGATAAAATACCTATATTGGAATGTGAATTAAAGATTGGTGATAAGTACCTTGTAGAAAGCACATATAATCTTAATGGTGGTAAACCAACTTATTCATGGAGAACATTAAATAATTGTCCTTTCTTAAAAGATGATGATGGTAATGATACAACTGAAAGAAAAACAACGTTCACTTTAGGGTTTGACCCTAATATTGGTGATTTTATAATTGGTAAAGAATATGAGTTGGCTAATACTGTTGATGGTAGAATAAGTAATGAAGTTGGTACAGCAATTCCAATTAGAATGTCTGATGCTTTAAGTGGCAAAGTTGAATTTAAGATAAAAGGTGTTGTTAATATTTCTTGGAATAACATTACACGCAGACACCCAACTTTGTTTAGGCATACAAAATGGTATGACAATTATATTAATACATTATCACATACATCTGCAATATGGATTAAAGATTTTAATGTGAAAATTATTTCAGATAATGGTGGAAAAGATATAAAGTCAGATTCAAAAGATTTGATATATTTATCTGATGAACAGCATAGGTATATTAAGAAAAAGGATGATATTGAATTTAAAATTAATACAATACCTACTGTAGAAGAATGTGCTGATTTAGGAATTAAATCTTCTATATCAAATACCAATGTAATAAATAAGGATACAAATCTTGGTTTGGTATCAATTACTGATTCAGTTGGTAATAATGACCGTCCTGAAAAGATATTTATAGACCAATATTGGAATTATTATAATAAGCCAAAGGTAATTGTTGAAACTGACTTCTTTGATAAGGGATATACATTCTTTGACACATTCAATTTTAATGGATTTGGTAAGATGTTAACAACATCAATTACGCAAAATTTAAAATATAATAATGTTCACATTGTTTGTAGACAAATATAAAATTAAAAAATTATGATAGACATTAAAACAATAGCAGTTCCTAAAAAAAGTAATAATGGTGGCACTTCTACCACCATTATTAAAAGTGGTGGTGGTTCAAGTTCAAGTGGTTCAAAATTTGACCCTCACTATCTTTGGGGACAGTATTTTGATGATACTGAGGATATAAATGGTGATTTAACAGGAGTAGGTTCAATAACTGCAAAAGGTGAAATTGGTACTGAAGGTAATATCAGAGGTGATACAATATTTGCAAAGAAAGTTGAGGTTGAAGAGGGTATTTCTGTTGATAATTTAGATGTTAATACTCTTAATGCAGAAGATGTTAATGCAACAAATGTAAATGCAGATGTAACCAATACTACTAAATTAGAAGTTGGTGATAAAGAAAAAGGACAATGGATTATTGAAGAAGATGAAAATGTTGATTTGCACGTTCATATACCTCAAGATGAAACATTTAGAGTAAGACCTAATGATGTTGATGTTTTTGACGTTAACCAAAATAAGGTACATATTTCAACTAAACTTGACCTTACCAATTCAGATGATGGTACTAATGTCTCAATGGGTAAGTCTGTAAATGATAAAAAGAATACTAATATCAAATCTATTGTAGAAGAAGGATTCTACTTTACTGATTCTGAAAATAACGTAGCAATAGGTATTGGTAATAACTATATCCAAATGGGTATTGATATTGGTTCTCCAAATTTCATTTCAGGCTCAAAAGGATGGAGAGTACAGCCTGATGGAACAGCAGAATTTCAGAACTTAAAAGTTGATGGTAATCTTGACGTATATGTAATCACCTATAATGAAATGAGAGCAACCAATGGTATTTTACTTGTAACTGATGTAGGTTGTATTACAGATGTTATAGATAATACTATTGGAGATAATAAGTATTGGATATTCACAATTTCTGAATTTCCACCTTTTGCTATAGATGACTATGTTCTATTACAATATAAAGTAGATGAAACAAGAATACTGTCATTTAAAGGAATAGTGACTGCTGTTAATGAAGATGGTAAAAATACCGTAAGAGTTCTTTGTTTAAGTGGATTTGAAGGTGAAGGCACATCAGATGATGATAGAGGTGCTACTACTTTTAAAACTGTTGACCCTGAAACAGCAAATGGACAATACTTAATCCGTATTGGTAACAAAACTGATAAGAACAGACAAACAATCATTAAACTTAACCCTTATGATGGCGGCTATATAGACTTTATGAAAGGTCTTAATAGTGAAAATATTTTAGCATCAGAAGACAATATAAAAGGTAAACTTCCAACTGCTTGTAGAATTGGTAATCTAAGTGGAGTAACTTATAAAGGCACAACTCTTGAAGGATATGGTCTGTATGCTGATAATGCTTACCTTACAGGCGCAATTAAAAACCTTGAAAATACTTGGTCATTAAATGAAGATGGTAGTGGTAATGTAGCAGGTAATCATATCACTTGGGATAAAGATGGAAACTTAAAAATAATGCTTGGTGATAATGAACTTAATTCTTATATTAGTGAAATATATAATGAATTAGACGGTAAAATCACCACAACAAAAACAGAGTTAAGTGCTGAAATAACGGCTTCAGCAGAAGCATTAACTTCTGACTATAATAAGAAAATTACTGATACTACAACTGATTTAGAAGGTAAAATTAATACTACTAAAACTGAATTAGAAGGTAAGATTACTCAAACGGCTGATTCACTTACAAGTGACTATACAAAGAAGATTACTGATACAGAAAGTGATATTAATGGTAAAGTTGATAAAAAAGTTACTGAACTTGAAGGTAAAATAACACAATCAGCAGAATCATTAGAATCTGATTATAATAAAAAAATAACTGATGTAGATGGCAAAATAACAACAGCAGAAAGTAATTTTACTCAAACAGCTAATGGTATTTCAAGTAGAGTTAAAACTATAGAAGATGATTATATTACTTCATCTGAATTAAATGTAGCAGCAGATTCTATTTCAAGTAGAGTAACAGCAATTGAAAATGATTACGTAACTACGTCTACTTTAACACAAACTGCAAATGGATTGTCATCAAGGGTAACTGCTATTGAAAATGATTATGTTACTTCAAGTGAAATAGCACAAAGTAGTGATAGTGTCAAATTATCTGTATTCAATGACTTGAAGCAAAGAACAGGTATTGATGTTCAAGCAGGAAAGATAATAATGAATGCTGATAATACAGAATTTACAGGTAACATTCAATTGAAGAAAGCAAATGATGTATTAACTGTATTGGATAGTAATGGTAGTACTGTTATTAACATTAATAATGGTTCTGTATCAAGTACACCACAAGTACAACAAAATCTGATTGATTTAAGCCAACAATATGGAAAGTATTCATATGGTGAAAGCATTAATCCTTATAGTTTCCATTATACTAATACTATTACAGGTTATAACATAGGAACTTTTACTACATCAGATTCTATTCAATTCAAAGATTATATGTTTTCAATCAGAGTAGCTTCTACAAACTATGATAATGGTGTTTATGATTTCCCATCATATAACTATAATGATGGTGGTACATATTCAATGACTGTTAAGTTCTATCAGAAGAGTGGAAGTACAACATATACTTTACATACACAAACAGCATCTAATAAACGTCATTTTGATAATGCTACTTTCTCACCAAGTATTAATGGTGTAGTATATGCAGATTTTACATTTGATTTTAATCCAAATAGGACAAAGATGACAAATTTTAATATGAATTTGTTCATAACTGAAGCACTATCTTTTTATATATACAAATACCCTGTAAACTTAACTACAATAGGTAAAAATGGTATTTCTGTTATAAATAGTTCAAATTCATACTTAACTAAAACAGATTCATCTTTTAAAGTTGTAGAAGGAAACTATAGTATTGATGGTTCTGCAACCAATGGATTCCGTACTTCAGTTGTACCTGATTTTAGTTCTATATATACACCTACACCATATTATGCACCAATTGGTGTACCAATTTATATAAATCTTAGCAGTCCATCACTTCTAAAAGATATAACAGTATATAATGAAGATGGAAGTTCTACTACAGTAAAAGGATTTGAAGTAAATGCAAATGTATTAAGTATGATACATATTACAGGTAGTTCTTGGACAAATAATACAAACTATTTCATAATATTACCTTATGCTGAAGGTGCAATGGTACATATAAAGAATTCAAGTTCAAAGACCTTCTACATATATGCAAGGGGTGCTTCTACTTCACAAAATAAAAATATATATTATAATCAACATATTCCTACTACAAGAAACCAAGGTAGATTATATTTGGATTTAGGCGGAAATAATACACACGTATTAACAATGTATGCTACAAGGAATGGTTGGTTTAATATGTTACCTTTAGGAAGTTAAAAAATATGAAACAACTAAAGAAAGTATATAACAGATTTATACCATTTAAAGGTTTTAATGCTATCACAATTTTAAAATGGATGTTTATCAGGGAGGAATACTTTGGTATTCTTCCTTGGTATACTGAAAACCATGAGAATATTCATTATGCACAAGAACGTGAATTAGCATTTATACCATTCTATATATTATATGGAATAGAATATTTAATCAAATTACTATTTACGTGGAATTTTATGAAAGCATATGTAAGTGTTTCTTTTGAACAAGAAGCATATTTTAATATGTATGATTTCAATTATCTTGAAAAAAGAAAACATTATGAATGGTTGAGATATTTATTTAAAATTAATAATATAATTAAATTGAAATAATATGGGAGGAATAGCAATTACAATACCAGGTGCCAATTTTGGTAATGCGTTTGGGAATACAATAACAGATTTAGTAGATACTCCTGTTACCAAAATAAGTATTTTTGCAAATGATTATCTAATAGGTACACAATATCAATTATCTGCTTTATATGAGCCAACCAAGACAAATCAAAGAGGTGTTCTTTGGACAATTGTAAGTGGTTCAGAATATGCAGCAGTGGATTCAACATCAGGTATTCTAACAATCTTTGAAACAGCAAATTCAACACCTGTTGTTGTTAGAGCAACCTCAACATGGGATGAAAGTGTATTTGATACAAAACAAATCACTTTAACTTATAAAAGAGCAGCTATACCTGAAAGAACTGTAAAAACAATAGGTAAATTAAGCAATGTAAATGATGAAGCTGATTTACCTGCTATGGGAAGAAAAATGCTTGTTAAGGAAAATAATTCAGATGATTGGACTTTGAGTTCAGCACCACCTACTATGGTAGTTGATAAAACTGAAGAAGAGGTGATGGAGATGATTGAAAACGGTACAATTGATGAAAATACATTATACTTTTGTGAGGAATGATTAGGCTAAGTGATAAAGATATAACTTTTATTTCCATAGGTGGAAAGATAATAAATACAGTGTATAAAGGTGCTGTCATTGTTTGGCAGAATATTGTAGGATGGTGGATAAATGATAGACCTTGGAATAATGATAATATTTGGAGAAATCAATAAAATATATGGCACAAAAATATTCAAATAATGAAATACCTAATCTTGATGCGGATTGGGGAATGGATACAAGAGATGACAAAAAAAGACCTTATTCAAATGGTGCTGTACAAAGATTCATAAAGAAACAACTTCAAGAACAGATAGATTCACTTGAAGGTAAAATTGGATGGTTGAGTTATGAAGGTGGTAACATTGTTTTCTATGATAGACAAGATGGTGCTGCTTTAGGTTCTATTGCATTATCAGGAACAATCTATGCAATTAACCTTGAATCAGACACCAAATCAACATTCTTCATACTTACAACTGAAGAAACAAGATACATAACAATTACACCATCATCAAAGAGTGGTGTATTAGGTGGTAGTCTTAGGGAATTCATTGAAGACTATCATTATACAATTTCTGTAGATAATGGTAGTGGTACATTCAGAGAAATCAAGAGTGGTGAATGTTTAAGTGGTGACAGTTTCAGAGAAAATATTAGAAACTATGTTACTACAGGTACAAACCGTATACGTGTATTGGTAACAGGTAATGAAAGTGAACAGACAAAAGCAATTGTATTTACTTGTAATGTAACCAACTTACAGCTTACTTGTAACTTCTCTTGGCAGAAACCATTCTTACAAGGGCAAAACTTCTACATTGATAAGATTTACTTTGGTGGTAATATGGCTAAGACATTATATGTAAGAGTGGATGATGATGATGAACAAACATATTCTTTGAACTTCTCAAGTGGTACTAACTATCTAACATCAGACTATTCATTTAATATGTCTGATAAATTCCCTAAAAGTGGTACAGGTGTTCATTCATTAGAAATTTGGATGGGTGGTGATGGTGTTGAAACACAACACTATCATTATAATATGATGTGTGTATCTACACAAGATATTAACGTTGTTTCTTTGGTATGTCTTAATGATATAGTAGAAAAGGCAGTTAACTATAACAACCAAACATTGTTCAAATATGCTACTTATAATGCTACTTCAGTTACCTTCAATATTGTTGGTAATGATAATAGTATAATGCATAATATTGTTACTGATGAAACCTTAAGAGTGCAAACACAAACAAAAATACCTTATGACATTAATCTTGAAATGAATAGTGAATCAAAGGAAGGTGTAACACTTAATGTTTCAGCACAAGCAGGAAATGATATAGAAACTTTGGTAATACCTGTTGATAATAGTAATTCTTATGCAGCAGTTGATAATCCTACATTCTACTTGGATTGTACCAATAGAAGTAATGGTGCTGCAAATAGAGAAGAATTCATTAACAGCAGTACTTCACCAAATATGGAAGTATCTTCTTATAATGCAATTTGGAATGGTTTTGCTTGGTCAACTGATGGTTGGTCTACTGATGGTGATGGAAACAAATGTCTTGCTGTAAATGCAGGTACAAGTATTGAAGTTCCTGATATGAACATAATGACACAAACTAATACTTTCTCATTATCATTGGAATTCAAGTTCAGATGTTCAAATATTGCAAACTATGATGAACCAATAATGTCATTTATGGATACCAATACATATAATCCAAATACAACAAATGGTATTATATTATTCCCTACTAAGATATTGGTTCTATCAACTGCAAACCGTCAAGTAATACCACAATCAGTAAACCTTGATGAAGATGAAATAACACATATTATGATTGTATTCCAACGTAACTATAATAACATTGGTAGAAACCTTTGCCGTATATATGTTAACAGTTATCAGAATGCAGTATTTGAATATAGTGGTAGTGCTTCATTTGGTAATGGACATTTAAGAATTGGTCAAGAATCATCAGATACATATTTGTATATGTTAAGATACTATAGTAATAGGGTTCTTGAAGAAGGTGATGTTCTTGGTAACTTTATGAACGTATTAATAGATAACAATGAATATACACGTGTTGCAGTACGTAAGGATAATAATATCTTGGATGCAGGTCAAATTAACTATGACTTATGTAAGAAAGCAGGATATAATATAATGTTAATTGAAACTGAAGGTGATGCACCAATTCCAAGTATTGAACATACATCAACAGTACAGTCAAAATTAACTATGGAATTCAATGACCATCCTGAATGGAATTTCACAATTGAAAATGCGCCAATGGATGGACAAGGTACTACATCTAAAAGATACTATAGATGGAATCTAAGATGGAAACTAAAAGATGCAGCATTATGGACTTATGCAGATGGCTCTACTTCAAGTAAAAGCGGATACTTTGATGGTGGTAATCATCCAAAAGTAAATAAGATTACAGCAAAGAAGAATATAGCATCTTCTTCACAAGGTCACAAGATGGGTGCAACAAATATGTATGATGAACTATATGAAACAGTTGGATTAAAAGCATCATTACCATCTACAAGTACACGTGTTGCAGTATATGAATATCCTGTTATGGGATTCCATAAGACTTCATCAGGAATGGAATTCATTGGACTTTATACAATTGGTCCTGATAAGGGAGATAAAAAGACTTTTGGCTATGATGATAAAAAATATCCTTCATATCTTTCATTAGAAGGACCAAACCATAACCCATTAGCCACAAGATTCCTTCATCCTTGGACTGAAGACACAATATATAATCCAAATGAAGAAACACTTGAATTTGGTGGGCAAGAAGGATGGGATGTGGATGCTTGTCCTTATGAAACAGATAAAGCATCAGACCAAGCAAATATTCAAGCATTGTTAGAAGCAGAATGGAAACCTGCTTATGATTTAGTTTGCTACTGTTCACCATACTTAAGAAGTCTTTCTGAAATGAATACAACATTGGCAAATATCAATAGTGATATTATAGCATTCAGAAATGATATGACTACATTGGGAACACGTAAGAATGAAGTACTTCAATTGTATGATAGCAACTATAATCTTATTTACTTTGACCTCAAGGCAAATAAATATATAACACATCCTACACATAACATTGTAACATACTTGAATGGATATTTAACAACAGATACACCTACAACAGCACAATTGATTGCTGCAAGAAAAGCAAAGTTTAAAGCTGAAGCAGGTAACTATTGGTCAATAGATGATTGTACATTTCATGCATGTTATTGTGAGTTAATTGGTGCATCTGATAATCACGCTAAAAACTCTTATCCATTTAAACTTAAGACTTTGGCACAAGGTGGTAGATGGTGTTGGAGACAAGATGACCTTGATACTATTATAGCAACTGATAACAACGGTCAATCTACAAAATCATATGGTATTGAAGTTGGTGATATTACATCAGATGGTACAGATATATTCCAAGGTGCTTCATCTGTATTATGGACATTAATAGATGATGTATTTGCAACTGAAAAGAAAGCTATGATGAAAAGTGTCTTCAATGCTTGTCAGACAATAGCAGCAAATCATAATCTTACAGCATCTTATCTGCATGACACAGTATATAATGTATTTTGGTATTACTTTTGGAGAAATTCATCTGAGTATTTCCCATCATTAAGTTATAATAAGGATGCTACTTGGTCTTATATTACACCTTGGGCTAAAAACCCATCACAGACATATAACAACGTATATCCATTAACACAAGCATTAGGAACACAAAAGGATGCAGAACAGTTATGGGTTAAGAGACGTATTATATATGTTATGTCACAATATCAAATAGGTGGTTTCACAGGTTCAAGTAATGATGGTTATGGTTCAATAGAATTTACTCCTGCATCTTCATTTACTTTCCACGTTACACCATCACAAGATATGTATCCTTGTGGTAACAAAGGTGGTGGTGAAGATGTAATGGGAGTTAGAACCACAGCAGGTAATACTTGTGATATTGTTGCTGATTCAGACGGTTCTACAACCTTCTATTTGAAAGCAGTTGACTTGCTTACTGATATTGGTGATTTGAGTGGACTTAAATTAACAACACGTGGTGGTGATGCTACAGTAGGTGCTTCACTTTCAGTTAACAGTAAGAAACTTAAAAGACTTAAGGTAGGTGATGAAGATGCTAATAAAGTTAAGTTCAATGCATCATCATTATCAATTAATGCACCTTGTCTTGAAGTAATAGATGCAAGAAATGTAAGTACTATTAAAAATAATATTTCACTTCTTTCTTGTCCAAGATTAAGAGAAGTTTATTTTGGTGGTACAAATGCGCCTTCAATCAACTTACCACAAGGTGCTAAGATTACAAAGATACAGTATCCAAGCGGACTTGAAACTTTGTTCTTGCACTCATTGCCATTGATTACAAACCAAAACATAATATTGTCAAGTGAGACTGTAGACAATATATCAGGTATTTACTACTATAATTGTCCACTACTTTCTCCTTTTGAAATTCTTAGAAGAATATATAATGAAGGAAGCCACTTGAAATTTGTCACAATGATATGGGACAATGTAATAACAGGTACAGATGCAGACTTGAGAATGTTATTAAGTTTTGCTACACCATATAATGCAGGTACAGGTGAAGGTTATGGTTGCATTGAATTTGACAGTGAAAATAACCTTATTACCAACAGTGCTGCAAGAACAGATTTACAAGGTTCAATTAATATTGATGGTTATGCATATAAATCTGTAATAGATGGTCTTAAGAATTACTTTGGTTCAAATCTTAATATATCAGTTAAAGACTATTATATTGATTTTGCAGACTTGAATTTCCAACAGAAGATTGCAGATGATTATGGTGATGGAATTGGTACTATCAGAAGTTGGTGTGAATCAGTAACAAAGTTAAGTGATGTAGATTTTTATCAATCAACACAGTATAAGATATTAGACTTCAGACCTTTCAAAAATATTACTCAAGCACCAAAACTATTTGATGCAAGTGTATTTGATGGTACAACTGTTAAAGAATTGTATTTAGATTTGACTAAATATTCAAAGGGTTGGGCATTTAATCCACAAGAAATAGAAACTAATGTTGATGGAATCCATGATTGGGCATCACGTAATACATTAGATAAGTTTTGGCTTAAGGCTAATAGAATATGCGGTGGACAAGGAAGACCAACAATAAGTGCTATATATGGATATATAAACGCAGAATTTTCACAAACATATTTCTTCCGTTGTATGCAAATTAAGTATCTGATTTATGATTACCCTTGCAATAGAGATATACCACTTGGATGGGGTGATGGATTTGATAACGTAACATTGTATGTACGTGATGAAGAATTAACTAAATTCCAATCATATGAATATTGGAGTAAGGCAAAGGCTATTTATCCAATAAGTCAATTCAATACAGACCATCCAGAAGTTGCTGATTGGTGGTATTATGAAGAATAATAATTTTTAAATTAATGATGATATTTATTATATGAAACTAAGTTATAACTTTACATTAGATGAATTAACAAAATCTGCTACGGCAAAAAGACTTAATATAAACAATGAACCATCAGAGGAGATTCTATCAAATCTGATGGCTCTTGCAAATAAGATACTACAGCCAATTAGGGATGCTTATGGACAGCCAATAGTAGTAGGAAGTGGTTATAGATGCCCTAAGTTGAATAAGGCTGTTGGTGGTGTTCCTACATCACAGCATATGAAAGGTGAAGCAGCAGATATTCACACTGTATCAGATACAGTTCAGCATAATAAAGAACTGTTTAAACTAATTGAAAAGATGGTAAAAGATGGAAAGATTATTGTTGGTCAACTTATAGATGAATACAACTATAATTGGATACACATAAGTTTACCAAATTCTAAACATAAAAATCAAATATTGCACATAAAATGAAAGAATACAAATGGAATGACTTGTGTGTGAAAGATAAAATTTCATACTCTGTTGCTACAATTATGATATTTAGTGGTATCTTAATTGCTTTTCTTAGTTTCTTCTTAAACTCATACAACATTGCAACAGGAATATTGATTTATATTGCTCAGTGCTTTGTTGTAGGTGGTTCATTACTTGGTGCTCAAGCATATTTTAGAAGTAAATGGATTGAGTTCAATACTAATGTTAAAAATGAAATTGATGAAAAATTAAAGATATATGAACAGCAAAAGTTGGAACAGTAAATTACTGATTATTCCAACCGTATTACTCATATTATTTTTATTATTTATTCCTAATAATACAACTACAATAAAGACTGTTTATCACACTAAAACTGATACCATACATGACACTTTAACTTTTGTAAAAGACAAACCTCAAATAAAGGTCATAGAGACGTTAAAAATAGACACGGTGACCAACAGTAAGGGTGATACAATAAAATTGATTACAGAGGAAAAGAAATACCTTGATACGCTTCTGTGTGATAAGGATACAGCAATATTTACAGCAACTGTTAGTGGAGTGAATGCAAAACTTGATTCAGTGAAAATAAAATTATTAAAAGATAATTATATTCAAACTAATACTATAGAAATAACTAAATGTATTAAAGATAAAAAAAGACTCCATTTCTCACCTCAAATTGGATTGGGTTATGGAGTCTTTAATAAAAAAATTGATGCATACTTTGGATTTGGAATAAGTTATGATTTATAATATACAAGACAAGGTAAAAAGAGAAAGTACCCAATATGAAGGTTTGTACAAATATACTGCTCCTGAAGGGTATAGATTTTGGGTTGAAAATACTTGTTATGGCAATGTAATATGGGGAAATGAAAAATTAGATAATCCTTATTATTTAAAAGAAATAGATAAATAAACATTAAACTAATGTAGTAACTTGAATACTATGAAGACAATTAGACTTGGTAATGACATCAATGTTAGTTGGATTATTACACGTAATGGTGAAGCAGAAGATTTTTCTAACAAAGATGTTAAAGTGTACTTATATGACAAGTACAATGTTGAACAAAAGTTTGAATATACCATTGAGGGAAATATTGTTAATGGTACATTCTATGGAAAAGACCAATCAACTAATGGAGTTTATAGACTTTGCTTAGTTGAAAATGATGGTCAAGTTAATATGGCTACAGTTGACTATATTGACTGTTGGCTATTGAGTAATAAATTAAAGAATCAGACATCAAACGGTGAAGATAGTAAAACAGGAATCATCCGTACAGAAACGGTAGATTTATCAAGCACTATCAATACAAATGGAAATGTAATTCTTTCAGATTATTACACTAAAGATGAGGTTGACCAAAAACTTGTAGATGTAGCAGCAGGAGATATTGACCTTAGTAATTATGCTAAGAAGTCTGATATTTATTCAAAAGAAGAAATAGATACCAAACTTGAGAATGTTGAAGGTAAAGTTGGAGAAAAGGGAGATAAAGGAGACCCATTCACTTATGAAGATTTTACAGCAGAACAGCTTACTTCTCTAAAAGGAGAAAAAGGTGATAAAGGAGATGCTTTTACTTACAGTGATTTCACTACAGAACAGTTAGCAGCTTTAAAAGGTGCAAAGGGTGATAAAGGAGACAAGGGAGATAAAGGTGATAAAGGTGAAAAAGGAGATACAGGTACTTTTGATAGTTCTGAATTATCCAATTATATAACTCAGTCAACTTATTCAGATTTAGTTAGTAGAGTAGTTGAATTGGAAACAAAAATGGGTATTTATCATCCTGAAGAAAGTGAAGACGCTACATATTATACTATTTCAACTGATGTTCCTACAATTGAAAGTATAAGAAATACTAAATTTTCAACAACAATGCCATTAGGTAAACAAACTTTGGATTTACCACAAATTACTAAACCAACAATGTTTTATTTAGTATATCCATTATCTTGGGAAAAACTTGAGAATGATATACTTGTAAGTCCACAAATACTTGATAGTAATAATTGGGAAGCAGGAGCTTTCTATGATGAAGATACACCTATTATTAATGTAGATGGTGTTGACTATAGAGTTCTTGACGTAGAATTTGGTAAAGATACATACACAATAGAATTTAAATAATGTATTAAAATAAATAAATAATATGTCTGAAATTACAATAAAAAATATTAAGTTTACAAACGTACCTAATAAAAAGGTTGGAGCAAAAGTTGCAAATAAGATTACCCAATCTAATATAGGTATGAGCCAAACTGTTGCTGCATATCTTGAATCTGATTCTTTTTATAAACTAATCAATGCTATTGATATTGATTGGAACGGAATTGAAATTGATGAAAACACTATTATAAATGACACATCAGACCTTATCAAATGGATTGCAGATAAAGCAGGAGTTAAAGGTGAAAAAGGAGATAAGGGTAATGATGGTTTAACACCTCATATTGGTGAAAACGGCAATTGGTTCATTGGAGACGTAGATACAGAAGTTAAAGCACAAGGTGAAAAAGGTGACAAAGGTGATGCCTTTACTTATAATGATTTTACGCCTGAACAACTTGAAGCATTAAAAGGTGCAGATGGTGCAAAAGGAGACCCATTTACATATGCTGACTTTACTGAAGAGCAACTTGCAGCATTAAAAGGAGAGAAGGGTGATAAAGGTGATACAGGAACAGTTGATACTTCTGACTTTTATACTAAGTCAGAGGTAGACCAAAAAATTGCTAATGTTGTAAGTGGTGGTGAAATTGACCTTAGTGAATATGCTTTATCAGCAGACATACCTACTAAGACTTCAGACCTTACTAATGATAGTGGATTTATTACTTCACACCAAGACATCAGTGGTAAGGTAGATAAAACAGACCTTGCAGATGTTGCTATAAGTGGTAATTATAATGATTTGATAAACACACCAACTATACCAACAGTACCAACAAAGGTAAGTGACTTAACCAATGATAGCGGATTTATTACAAGCCAAGATATTAGTGGTAAAGCAAATACTGCTGATTTAGCAGATGTTGCTACAAGTGGTGATTATAATGATTTGTTACATACACCTATAATACCAACAAATGTTAGTTCATTTACCAATGATGCAGGATACTTAACAGAACACCAAGATATAAGTGGTAAGGCTAATGCATCAGATGTATATACTAAAACACAGATTGATAATTTCAATTATGTAAATGAATATGACTTATACCAATGGGTATATGGTAAGGAAGATGTATATACTAAGGCACAATCAGATGCTAAATATCTTACAAGTCATCAAGACATTAGTGGAAAAGCTGATAAGAGTGAAATCCCAACTAAGGTTAGTCAATTAACTAATGATAGTAGCTATTTAACTGATACTGATGTTTATACTAAGTCACAAACATATTCTAAATCTGAAGTAGATTCATTAGTAGGTAGTAGTTCTTCAAGTGGTGGTGGAGGTTTCACTGTTTTAACTAATCCAAGTGCATCTAAAAAAGTAGGACTTGTAAACAGCTTATCACAATATTATGATACCAATATTGGTAAAGGCGCAGTAATAGAAGGTGATGGTTATAAGGAGTTAAATGGTACTACTTATAATATAGTTGCAAGTGGTAGTCTTTCTCACGCTGAAGGAGAAAGTACAACAGCAAGTGGTTCTTCTTCTCACGCTGAAGGAGAAAGTACAACAGCAAGTGGTAATTATTCTCACGCTGAAGGTTGGGCTACACAAGCAAGTGGTATATGTTCTCATGCTGAAGGACAGAGTACAATAGCAAGTGGAAGCTACTCACACGCAGGTGGTGAAAACACGCAAGCACTAAGCAGATGTCAAACTGCAATAGGACACTACAATCTTTCTGTTAACACAAATGATTCAAGTACATCTTGGAATTATAATAATCTTGATATTGTTGACCTTTTTACTGTAGGTAATGGTATAAGTACTGATGATAGACATAATGCATTTAAGGTTTTACGTAATGGTGATGTATACATTGCAGACACTAATAAGATTGGTAAAACACATAAAAAATATAATAATAGTACTCAAGCTTATGATGAAGTAACATACAATTATTATGATGTTCCAATGATTGGTTTGCAAGATAAGTTTAGTAGCATTGATACATCATTATCAAATTTAAATACTTCAAAGACTACACCAACTCAAGTTGAAACTATTGTAGATGGTAAACTTGCTGATTTCCAAGAAAGTGGTGGTCAAGTACAGCCTGATTGGGATTATAATGCAAATTCAAATGCATTTAACTATATAAAGAATAAACCTGTTGGTAAATTCAAGGTTAGCTTGATAAAGGAATTTACTGATGTTGTTATGAATTATACAAAATATAGTAATAACTCATATTATTCTCAAAATGCATATTCAACTTACAATAAACGTATTCAAATTGATAATAGTTGGAAATGGGTAAATGTATATCCTTCAAAAGTAACCACTCCATTCTTATTAACTGATTCAAATGGTGAATTGTTGAATGAAGCCCCTGAGTGGTTAACAGAAGATACAAGATATATAATTGAAGTTGATGGAAAGAAAGTATTATGTAATTCAGGTAATGAAAGACAATTTGGTATAAGAGGTGAATTTACTGCTACAGGAATAGTTAGAAAAATTACTTGTGAATATGATGAAGAAGGTAACAAACTTGATGAGCCAAAATACATATATGATATATATATAACTTTTCCTGAATGGCTTACACAATCACCAAATATATCATCATTAAAATTATATAGAGTTGATGAAACAAGTAATACTGAGATGTATTTAACTTGGTATGATATTAACCATGTTTACTTCTATGATAAAGAAGAGGTAAATAATAAGTTGTCACCAAGTGATTGGGATAATAATGATACAGCATCAGCACAATTTATAAAGAACAAGCCATTTGGTACTTTCAAAGGTAATTATGTTGTAACTGCAAACGGTAGCTGGTATCATTATAATTATAAGGGTCAAACACATAATCTTAATGATGGTAGATATTATTCAAATGATTGTTCCTTTAATAATATTTTAAGCGTTGGGAACATATATTATGTATATTTAAATGATGAATTATATGGTACAATTTCTCCACAAAGTGTTCCAAATGATAGTTCCAAGTGGGTAACATCAAATTATGATATTAAAAATTCTAAGCCATACCTTGATTATACAGGAAGCAACCGTATATTTGCAAGTGGTTATGATTATGGTACAAGCGGTTATTTTAACTTAGGTGTTATATATGATGAATCTTGTGAAATCTATAAACTTGGTAGTAGTAATTGGTATCCATCACTCAAAATATTCAAAGTTGATGAAAATGGCTCTTCTGAATTACTAATTCCTATAGAATCTAAATATATTGACTACAATAGTTATATAGAAGATGAATCTATTACTAATAAACCATTTGGTAATATTATAGAGTATCAAGATAATTCCACTTATACTAATATATGTGATAATACTATAACATTTACACAAACTGGTCCTTCTCATTATGGTAGTGAATTAACATTTGATGACACAGAACCTGTTGTAGGTGATACAGTTGAGCTTTTAATTGATGGTGTATCAAAAGGTAAAGCAGAAGTAATTACTAATTCAAGTTATGGTGACAGACTTGAATTTGGTATTGGTGATTATGATTCTTATGGATTTAGAAGTGATTGGATGGTTGACAAAGTTAATAATAGATGGGTTTTATGTGCAAGTGGCTATTCATCAGGAGTTTCACATCAAGTTATAGTAAGAAAAGCAGAACAAGGTGAGGTAATTACGTTACATAAGTATAAGAAACTTAATACCAAATATGTAGATTATAACAGCTATGTATCAGACCCATCAATTGCTGAAAAACCATTTGGAGATTATTATTATTATGGTGAACAAACTGAATTATTAAATACTACATCTTCTGTACCTAAAGGAACTTATAATAGTAATTATAGTTACTACTATTGGAATGATTCAAATGCAAAATTAGGTTATTCAAATTTTTGGAAACTTGGTACAATTTCAAATTATGGTGAAGGTGATGAATTAGAATTTATAGTTGATGATGAATCTATTGGCATAGGAATAGTTCTTTCAGACCTTGCTTGTGAAGTTGGTAATAAAACGTCAACGTCTTATGCACCACACCGTACAGATAAGGTTTGGTTAGAATCTGATGGTAATATTTATATGAATTATAGTGGTAATGTTTCAGAAGATAAAAATAACCTTGAAAAATATGGATATTCAACATCAAGTAATACAGTAACTCATAATGTAGTAGTTAAAATTAGACGTAGATTAGTAGGTACTAAGAAACTTGATTCAAAATATGTTGATACTCCTAATTTGACTGATTATGCAAAATCTTCTGATATTGCCTCTACTTATGCAACTAAGGCAGAAGTTCCACAGATATGGACAGGAACACAAGCAGCATATGATGCTCTTGAAACTAAGGTAGAATCTACCATTTATATTATAACAGAATAAGAATATGATTAACTTAGGTAGTAATACAATTAGTAATATAATGTTAGGTAATACTCAAGTACAGAAAATGTACTTGGGTACTAACCTAATTTGGGAAAATAATCCAAGCAGATTGTCAAATGGTGCTGCATTTGAAGAAGGACAAACAATCTAAATATAATAGATGATATTGTAATTGTGACTCTTTTTTATAGGATAGAGATAGGAAAAAATAGCCTATCTTTATCCTTTTTTGTTAAATAGATTAAAACAAAAATACAGTTTATATTTATTTTATTTATATTTGCAGCGTGATAATTATTTTCACTGTTTAATTTAAAAAATTTTTTTATGAAAACAAAAGAAGAAGTATTGGCTATTGGCACACTTTCAGCCCAACAGCGTCAGAGAGCAGAAGCATTTTTCCAAGCTGCTGAGAGATTCAAGAAACCACTACAAATTAATGCTAACACTAATGATGAAGTGAAGAAGTTCCTTGATGATTTACAGAAAAAGTATGAAAAACGTAAAGCAGCAGAAACCAAAAAGAAGGAAAAACAAGCTGCTAAAGATGAAGAGACAAAGGCAGTGCTTGACTTGATTGCAGAAGCAAAGAAGTATGAGTTCACTACTGAAGATGTTATCAGTGCTGTTAAGGACATTATTAAGGAAAGAAAGAATGCAGCCATTCAAGCACAAATTGCTGCACTGCAAGCACAGTTACTTTAAAAAGAAGTCCACCTCATTTTGGGGTGGATTTTTGATTTTTTATTTGATATGGGGTATTTTGTGTTAATTTGATATAACATTTTTCTACTTTTAGCCCCAAATCAAAATATTTTTTGTAAATTTGCAGCGTTTTAATAACGTTTAAACCCTGTAAATAGTATAAAAATGAAGAAATGTTTATGTGTATTGCGTGTCTCAAGTATCCGTCAGGATTTGACCGCACAGCGTGAAGCCGTACTTGCTGCTGCTAAAAAAGAGTATAAGGCTTCTGAAATCATTGAAGTTCAAGGTAAAGAGAGTGCCATTAAACTTGATGAAATGGAAAGACAGACCTTGAATGAAATGAAAGATGTAGTTGAACAGTATCCTTCAATAGAAAGTGTATACTTTTTCTCTGTTGACCGTTTGGCACGTAGGGTTAGTGTTGTTATGTCCATTAAAGAATGGGCTGATAAAAGGCAAATAAACTTGGTATTCCTTAATCCATATCCATTTTCAACTTGGTTTAAAAGTACAGATGGAGTTTGGAAAAAGAATGATATATCAGACGTATATCTAATGTTCCTATCATTTGGTGCTAAGATGGAAATGCAAATTAAAGGTGAAAGATTTGCTGCTGCTAAACTATTAAATAAAGAGCAGAATAAACCAAATGGTAAAATTCTATATGGATATACTAAAGATGAAAATAAGAATCTTATATATGATAAGAAAGAAGCAAAGGTTGTAAGGTGGATATTTGATTCTTACCTTAAAAAAGGTATGTCAACAGCAGAAATATTTGATGAAGGGGTAGAATTGGGTTATTGGAAAGACTTAAAGGCAAGAACATCAAAAGCAAATCATATAAGAATTATTTTGAAAAACTATTGTTATGCAGGTAGACCAAATAACAGTGGTCTTATTTATCCATCAATAGTGGATGAAGATGAAGTAGATGCTGCAATTAAATTAATGTCTGAAAAGATGAACAAGCCTAAATCATATTTGAGAAATGCATATCTATGCAAAGGCTATCTTAAAGATGAAACATCAGGATACATGATGGTAGCATTTAAATGGCACGCAAAATATATGATAAGACAAAATGTAGAAAACAAATACGGTGTTAATATGAATGTTGCTGATACATTGATATGGAGAACAGCCTATGAAGTAAAATGGAATCTAATTAGTTATTTGGATGATAGCCAATCAGAAAATATTAAAAAAGAATTGGCTGAATTGGGAGATAAAATAATAAACTTAAAAAAACATATTGAAGATGATATTCAACCACGCTATTCTAAGGCTTATGAAGCCTTTGTAAATGGTAGAGGTAGAATTACTCAGCAGATGTATGATAACACCATCAGCAGCCTTGATAGAGAGCATAAACAGTATCAGAGCAAGGTAGAGTCATTGGAAAAAAGAGAGACTGAATTATATAATGTACTTGATGAACTATTACATAAAGAGAAAATGGATATTAGTATTTATACATTAAAAGAAATATCTGATGATAAAGAAAGACTTGAAATAATCAAGGAATGTATAACAGGAATGACGGTTAAGAAACTTGGTAACAGAAAATACCTTTTCAAAGTGTATCATAAACTTTATACAAGTCCAAATGAATATCTATATATAAACAGAGGAAAAATTACAGAACTATATTGGATTAATGGCAAATATGATGAAAATCATATTAATGTATTTGAAGGATTAGCTAATAGTACTCTTATTCCAATTGAAGATGAAATAGAAATAAGGCATAAGAGAGCAAAATAAAAAAGGGTGGTAGGAATTAACCTATCACCCTTAAAAATAATAACTATAAAATAAACTATTTAAATTATGGCAATCAAGACATTACTTTTTGTCTTCATTTTCTACTGTTGTAATGTAGTTTACAGTTGTCCCACAAGTAGGTGGGTTTTTCTCAATTATAAAATCTTTGTTCATAATATTATTTATTTATCTAATTTATTTCTAATTCATATTGATTAAAGAAATTGGAGCAATCCATTGTGGCATCAGCCATTGAATAAGGTATGAAATAAGTTGGAACTGTTACATAATCACTATTTGGATTAAGTTGTGTTCTTTTTATTCTCCAATTCTTTTTTTCTATTTTATTAAAATCTAATTTTGAAAGATTAAAAACTAAACACTTTTCTCTATTAAGTAAAACCATATATAAGAGACTTGTACCTTCTGGTGTTTCACTCTTCATTCTCTTAAGTTTTGCTTCTTTTAATTCAGCATTTGGATATTTTTTCAATTGCTCTTTATCCTTGAATCTTTCTTTTATTTCCACGTTGAACGGAACTTTTTTACCTTTTGTATTAATTATACTACAATTTAAGTCAACGTAATCTGTAATCTCAGTAGGGTTAATTTTCAAGTCTGTTCCCTTTCTCATAAGCCATTTAAGGCATTCTGAAGCAACATATCTATCTTTATTCTCTTGTTCTTCAATATTCTTCATCCAAGTCATAAGGTTAATATTTATTTAATAGGTTAGTTAGGTAATTATTTTTTCTTTTTACCTCTTTTTGTAGGTTGAGTTACTTTATTAATCTCAATAGTGACTTTGGATTCATCATTAAACTCTTTGTCTATTAATCTGTATATATCCTTGATACAACTATATAGATAATCACAAGCAAGCCAAGTAAGAAGTAACTTAATGAACATTCCAATACTTGCAAACCAAGGTGATAGGAAATTGATAGCAATAATTCCTAATACTATCATAATTGATACTGCTATAACAGTATTTGTTGAATTGTTTAATTTGTTATTCATTTCTAATTTAATTTTTAATTGTTTATTATTGTTCTTTACTATAAATATCTACTTAATTGAAAAACTATTAATTTTTTCAATACTATTTTTAAAAAATCTTTTATTATCTATTATTCTTTCTAACAATTTATCTAATGAATCAAAAAGTAGACAATTTTTTTTCTCAAAAACTTGAAACAAAATATTATTTCCTTATATTTATAATAAAAGAGATATAATTATGATTATATACGTTAGAGGATTTAAAAAGAAATACAAGGATACAATAGCTTGTGTGTATGAGTTAAATACAAAGGAAAATAGGGATGGAGGAATTGAAACAGTAAAAACTCCTGTACATATCAATTACTATATGCAAGCATATTATCTTGACCCATTCAAGGATTATCTTGTTATTTGCGGTTTGTCTGAATATAGAATCAACGGAAATACAGTGGAAAGAACATTTTTATCTGAAAAACATCCACTTTTTAAAAAATCCTGATATTTATATTTTGATATAACTAATATATACATTATCTATTATATATCAAAATGAAAATTTAATTTTCTTATATATGGAAAATATGAAGTAGAAGTGCATTTAAATCCAATAGAATATACCTTGACACTATGAAAAACACTAAAATAATGTCTTTACATATCAATAAAAAATTTTTAAAAAATTATTTTGGATTTAATTTTTTAAAGTATATATTAGTTTTAAGAAGTTAAATTTTCATATTATTGTTTATTATTGAGTTGAGATGGGTAATACTGCTTTTCTTTATTATCCATCTCTTTTAAAAACTTAAATAACTGTCTAAAAATTGAATTTCTTAATAAATCTATCTTCTATTAACAATTTATCAAGAAAAATAAAAATTAGACAAAACTAAAAAATAATCTCAAAATAACAGTATAAATTAAAATTAGATAATATTTATTAATAGATAATGAATAAATAATAATTAAATCAAATGCTTACATAACATGGAAAAGAAAGTTTGGTATTACTTACCTGAAAACAAATGGTTTTCAAACCGTAAACAAGTTAAAGATTATTTAGGTGGAACATTTCAGTTTACACAAGCCTTAAATAGAAGAGACGTAATCTTTATTAAAGAAGATAATAAATAATAAAACCATAAATGCTTACATAAAATGAATATTACAATTGCTAACAAGAAACTTACTGAAAAACCTCAGACAAACATTGAAAAGAGTACTTACTTTAAAGATTTGACTTTTAAAACTGCAAACTTCAACATTAATGTCTTTAAAGAAATCATTGAAAATGGATATACAATTACCTATATCTATAAAGATAATCAATTTACAAGAGAAAATCATTATATGACCAATAACTACGTTGGCACACAGTTTATATGTGTTGACGTGGATAAATGTGATATTTCACCAATTGAATTTGTAGACAAGATTGAATATAAACCAACCTTTATACATACAACATTCTCCAACTTAACAGAAGCAAAGGATAACAAGTATTGTTTTCATTTAATATATTGCTTTAATGAAATAATAAAAGGAGAAGAGAATTTTAATAATATTTTCAGTATTCTTTCTAATGATTATGCTGAATATGTAGATTCAAATGCTAAAGACTGTCATAGAGTTATTTTTACTTCTAATAGTACTTTATCCAACTTTATTTTTAAAGATTATGGTATTGTTTATAATGTAAATGATTTCATCAATGCGGATGAGGAAATAACCTTTGATTCTTTGGATTCTTTCTTTAATGATAATTCTGACTGTCTAAAAAATAAATCTCTTGATAAATCTATCTCTTCTAACAATTTATTAAGAAATTCAAAAAATAGACAGACAGAGAAAATAGAAAGAAAAAGTATTGATAATTTCTTTAATTTGGATGAAGAATTTTTTAATGATTTAAATTCTTTAGAAAGAAGTGAGTTTATTGAGAAATATTCCAATATATATCCATACATTACTCAAACAGAAGTAAGTAGAGATATGTTTATCAATGGATATGCTGATTTAAGAAATACAAACTACTATATAGTACCATCAGCACAATATAGATGGAATAATAAAGAAGGTAAAGCTGTAATAGATAAAATACAGAACGGACATAGAACTACTATGTTATGGATTGATGCAATTGCATTTATGAAGATTATTCCTAATATCACAAAGGAATATCTTGTATATCTATTGGTAACAGAAGTATTTAAAAACTTTATGAATGGTGATGGACAATTAAACAATTGGTTCATTGTTAATAAGGCTAAAGAAGTATGGAATAATATTGATATGTTATCAATTAATCCAATTAAGAAATCATTTATTATTGATAAGAACTATTGGTTACTTCAAGGATATAACAATTGGTTGGAAGTTGCAAGAATTATCCGTAAACAAATGAATGATGAAGACTTTGGTGAACTATATGATTTCAGTAAGACAGTAGAAGAAAATGTAGAACTGTTCAAAGAGTATGGTGTAAATACAACAAAGAAGACATTAATTAAATGGTTGAATAATAATCATTTAAATTATGTTACCAATAAACAATACCGTGATGAAATGGTTATCTATTTCTATAATGAAGATAATAAAAGAAGTAGTAGGGATATAGAGAAATTATGTAAGGAAAATAATATAAAAGTAGGTAAAGATACTATATTAAAGATTATATCAAATTATAAAGCAAATGCCAACAATTAATAAAAATAAAAAGATAATGGTTAAGCCAACTCCATATATACATCATAATAATATATCAGCACAATATTATAATACGTCTCAATGGCATAATCTAAGAGACTATTATATAAAGCATAATCCATTATGTGAAAGATGTTTGGAGAATGGTATTGTTAAACCTGCACAACAAGTACACCATAAGATAGAGTTCTTGAGTGGTAAAACAGATGATGAAAGATGGAGACTATTACTTGATGAAGATAATCTTCAATCATTATGTACCAAGTGTCATACTGAGATTCATAATGAGAGAAATAAATTAAAAAATAATAATAAAAATAACCCCCCTACCCCTAAGTAGAGAATTAAGGCTTGATAACTCCGCCTTTGCCCTTCTTTTCACAAAAGTTATTTTTTAAGAGTTTTGGAAAATAATTATATTAATTTTTTTGGAAAATGGATATATTTATTTATTACAGTAGAAATTATTTTTTGATATTTGGAAATATGCCCACCACTAATCAAGAGAATGATTTATTTAGATTATAATATTATTTTAGGGCTAATTTTATTTATCAATTGATAGTTTAGCAAAATAGATAATAAAATATTATATTAATAATTAG
>Ga0326512_10000414_pt1 | contig 37311 bp, 31 predicted proteins | sample 1_2617_0518_D_FD_203652 | JGI IMG/M metagenome (GOLD analysis project Ga0326512, IMG submission 203652) | Bovine rumen microbial communities from UC Davis, California, United States - 1_2617_0518 | ecosystem: Host-associated > Mammals > Digestive system > Stomach > Rumen | place: USA... | reverse complement strand
ATCATATTGGAGTTGAGAAATTTGTTGCAACACAAAGAGTTGACAGAAATCCAGATTTGGCAGGTCTTGACAGAGATGAAATTCCACAAGGTCTTGAAAATACTATGATGATTTCTGCAAATGCTCAGGCACTTATCAATATGTCGAGAAAACGTCTTTGTAGTTGTGCATCTCCAGAGACAAGAGAAGCTTGGAAAGCAATGCTTGCTGAAATTGAAAAAGTTGATCCAATTCTTGTCAGCAAATGTGTTCCGGAATGTATTTATAGAGGATTCTGCCCAGAATTTGACAGATGCTGCGGTTATTGTCATACTCCCGGTTTTCAAACAAGACTTGAAGAATATAGAAGTATTAAACCGAAAGAAAAAGGTTACGAAAGAGTTACATTTACTGAAGAACAATTAAAACAATTTGAAGAAAGCCAATATAAAGATGGATGGAAAGATTTGGGAAACGGATTAAAAATGGATAGGCAAGGTCATATTGCTGGAGGTCTAAAACCTTCTCCGTGGGATAGTATGAGAAGATATTCATAATTTTATTGATATTTAATTTGTGAACTGTTTCAATTTGAAACAGTTTTTTTGTTTATAAAAAATAAATAAAACAAAAACTATTGAATGGCTGGATTTCCAGATATACGACTATATAAATCTGATTATACTTCAGAAGAAGCTAAAAACATATCAAAGGAAAAGGGCTCTATTGTTTTTAGTACAAAAACAAAAAGATTGTATGTTGCTAAAGAACAGTTTGGCTCCAATATCCAAGATATTTTATGGAAACCAGATACAGATAATAAGAAATTTAAATTAGAAGTAAAACAAGTAGATCCTAAATTTAATATAACTCTTTGTTTTGATGATAAAAATAAAGAAATATCTATTACAACGCAAGGAAAAACTACAAAAGTTGCTTCATATAGATTTGATGCTGATAGCATTCGCATAAAAGATAATGTTTTGGCTAAAAATTACAAAACAGATACTGACGAAGTTATTATCAAAAAAGGAGATTCTATACAAGATGCTGTTCAAATATTGGCAAGACAATTTGAAAAGAATTTTGTATGGAAAGAATGGCAAGACGAAAATTAAAATAAACAACAATAAATGGCAATCAAAGAATTAGAACAAGGCTTAGGCTTTATTAAAAGAGGCTATAATACTGTTGAAGCTGCAGCAGCTGCTTCTACTGGAAACGGTAAAGGCAAAGTTGTATTTGATACCACTCATAAAATCATTTGTGTTGGTGGTGTTGCCTTTGGTGGAAATATTACTGATGCTACTTTCACTAACAGTATACTTACAATTACAAAAGCAACAGGAGATCCTGTAATTATCAATTTTTCAGATATTGCTTCAGCAAGTAGAATGATGGAAGTTTTCCAAGACTTTGCAGATCTTATTGGTCTTGACAGTCATAACGGTCTTGATTACAGTGGAACTAATTATCTTGGCGGTACTCAAGGTGCAAAATCACTTAAAGATGCTGATGTAATACTTGATAGTAAAATTAAAGAAGTTAATGATGCTATCACGGGAATGGATGGCACCGCAGGCATTGCTTCAGTAAACAACGACGTTGTTACTATTAAATCTGGTGTAACCCAAACTGCAGGTGAAATCAGCAACGACGGTGGTCAAGATATTGTATTGAATAAAGTTGCTAAAACTGGTAAAGCAGAAGATGTTACATTTACTCCTTATGCTCCTACTGGTCTTGGTTCAGGTGATGGTATAGATGCTACAAATGTTCAAGATGCTATTGAACAAGTTGTGGACGAAATTATCAAAAATGAACAAACAACAGAAAATGCTATTGAAGCAATCAAAAATGCTGCTGGTTTAACTAATAACTTGCAATATCAACCAGGTCAAGGTACTCAATACATTGACGGTGCTACCGACATTTCAGATGCTCTTAACAAATTAGACGAAGCATTAGGACAAGTTGCAGGCGGTAGTGTAACAGACGTTCAGGTTGGCGGAACTTCCATTGTGGGCACTACTGGAATTGCAAACATTGCTACTGATGGTACTTACAATGAATCAACAAACAAAATTGCTACGAAAGAGACTGTTTCCAATGCTATTGAAGATCTTGACAGTGACGCTACAATCGCAACAAAATCTGGAAAGAAAATCACAATTAAGAAAAAAGTTGTAGAAACAGATGGTGAAATCGGTATAGAAACTGGTTCACAATCAGGAATTGATTTTGCTGATGTTGCAAGCACAGGTAATGCAGAAGATGTTAATTATTCAGCAGGAAGCGGTACTGGCATGTCTGCAACAAATGTTAAAGGCGCACTTGATGAATTAGCTGGAAAAGTAGCAAACAAAGCAGTTACTGTAGAAGAAGCACAAACCCCAACCCAAGGTTATATTAAATCTTACAATGTTAAGCAAGGTGGAACTACAGTAGGAACTATTGATATTCCTAAAGACTTCCTTGTAACCGCAGCTGAAGTTGATACTGTTACTGCAGCAGATAAAGAACCAGGCGGTAAATTTGAAAACAATCCTGACTTCCAAGTTGGTGACAAATATATCGACTTTACAATCAACGTAAAATCTGGTACTGCAACAGACGAACACATTTACTTGAATGTAAAAGATCTCTGTGATGTTTATACTGCTCAACAAAATGCAACACAAGTTCAATTAGCAATCGATGCAAACAATGTAATTTCTGCTACAATCGTTGCTGGTTCTATTGATACAACAGAACTTGCAGACGGTGCAGTCACAACAGCAAAAATTGCTGATAGTGTTGTTTCAGTTTCTCAAACTGTTCCTATAATTGTTGCAAACAGTTCTACAGCTACAACACTGGCTACTGTTGCTGGAAAAGAAATTAAAGCAAAAGTTGCTCTTTACTGGGACGAATGGGAATCTGGCTCAGGCGAATAACAATAAACACAACTAATAACAAAGGTACCAAATTTTTGGTACCTTTTTTGTTATAATAAATATTAAAACAATACATAATATGAAAAGTAAACTATGGATTATTACGTTTTGTCTTCTTTTAATTTCATTAGTTACTTGTGGAATTTTGGTTAATCGTTCTATTTCATTAAATAAACAACTTGAAGTTGCTACTGCTAATGAAAAAGCATTTTCTGCTCAATTAGACAAAACAAAAGGAGAAAATTATGTTTTTCAATTAAAAATTGACCAATTAGAATTATTCAATGATTCTATTGCTGATAAATTGAGAAAAGTACAAAAAGAAAACAACATTAAGGATTCTAAAATACAAGAATTCCAATATATGTTGGCTGACTATAAGAAAAAAGATACTGTCTATTTGTCAGATACTATTTTCAAAGAACCAGATTTTGCACTTGATACCGTCATTGGAGATCAATGGATGAATACGGAATTGAATTTGAAGTATCCAAATCAAATTTGTGTATCGCCTAATGTACGCTCTGAGAAAGAAGTTGTAATTTATACAAAAAGAGAAACTGTAGATCCTCCGAAGAAATTTTTCCTTTGTAGATGGTTCCAAAAGAAACATACAGTAATTAAAGTAATTGTAAACGAAGAAAATCCTTATATTGAAAATCAAGAGTCAATATTCATCCAGAATGTTGATAATTAAAAACAAAAGTTAAACTATGGCAGAAAGATATCAATGGACACAAGGTCCGTACAATGGAGAAATTGAAGTTGTAAACTGTGAAGATGACAATTATGTATATTTTGACAGTGGAAGAAGATGCGCAAAAGCTAAAATGGGTTATATGATGTTCCAAACTAGTGACACTGATGATGCTAACGGTTTTGGAAGTGGATTTAACGCATTTGAAGATGAAATAAAATACGGTACAGGTCACGACTATTCTGGCGATTTGGGAATAAAGGTAGACATTCCTGATGAGTTCAAAGATGCGGTTGTAGCAGAAACAGTACAAACCGTTGAAGCAACAAAAAAAGTAGAACCACAACCTCAAATAATAATGACTGCTCCTGCTGAGCCTGAAAAAGTAAAAGAGGAATCTCCTGTTGCTAAATTATTGAATATGCAAAAAGAAGAATCTCTTCTTGCAACAGCAGAACCAATTCACGTAAACCTTAAATGGCCTACAAAACAATTCATTGAAATTTTATTAAATACGTTTGATAGAGAACTCGTAATAAATGAACTTTCAACTTATATGGAAAATCAAATTAACATTGACAATTTGAGAGAAACCTTAAAATCTACCATTTCAGCTGAAGTAAATAAATTATGCAATCCTAATGATTAATTACAATTCAGACAAAACTTTTATTGTTATTACATTTATTAAGATGAAAAATCTATTTTCTTTGAAAAAAGCTATGGCTGTTTTTCCAAGAGGAATAGAGACAATAAGTTATTTAGACATTTACAACAAATTAGCAAAGAAAGAAGACAGATTGAACGAACCGAGTGAAGCTTTGATAAGCACTTATATTATCAAACAACTCAATACTTTGTTGGCAGACGAAAACACAACTCATTTGTGTTATATTCTTGACACAACAGATAACGATATAACTGAAAAAATTGAAAACATTACAGAATTTATTTCAGAAAGATCTGAAAAGCCTGTTGAATTTGAACTTATATCTGACGACGAAGAAATTATCAATCAAGCAAAAGAGTTAAATATAAGAACAAAAAAATATGAAATACTATAATGCAGATGTTGCCTACGAAATTGGCGACAATATTTACTGCATTCTTACAACTCACAGCAATCCAAACATTCTCATTCCAGTGAAAGCAAAAGTTACTGATGTTCAGTGGGATGCAGTCAATCCGTTGTATAAAATTCGTGTAACAAAATTTTTTGAAAGTCTTCCATTTCTTGAAGAATATTTTCTCAATATGGGGTTTAGAATTTCTTTTGACTCACCAAAAATCAAAAGACCTGTAATGAGCACAAAATCTTACAAGACTGTTGAAGATTTTACATATATCATCAACAAAGACAATGAATTTGTTGTAGATGGTACTTTGTGTGTCAAAAAACAAGAACAATTAGAAGAATTGTTTGAAAGCATTGAATTTTATATAATTAGTACGTATTTAAGAGATTTGAAAGCTCATATGACTAGAAGTTTCTTAAAAGGACCGTTCAAATTGACACAAGTTGAGTTTAACGACAAGTTCAAATCAAGTATGTCAGACAAATTTACAGAATATAAAACAAATATTAATAAATATTTGCAGTCATTATAATTGTAAATAAATAATTAAAAAATAAAGCATAAATGAGTTTTATAATGGTTGGCCTTTTAGGCAACGGTGGATTTGGAAACAGTAAAGTTGGTAATTTTCTAAATAAAGTAGGCACATCTTTATTTGAAGAGGACCAAACTCCTTGGGGAGGAGGTTCAAACAGCAATCGTACTGGTCACCGTAAATCTACACAACCTGAAAAAGTTGACGTCACAACAAAAGAATACGGTCAAGCATACAGTGTAAAAGAAGCTCCTGCTGCATTGACTGTAAGTCCTTTATTTTCTAAAGACAATGGAAACAATTTAACGCAAAACTGGCCAAACAGTGATGAAGGTAGATTGCCTTATTCTTTATTTAACAGATATGCTTTATACAATTTTAGAGGTTTTTATGGAGGATATGCTCCAAGTTTAACAGATTATTATACAGATGTAAATAACGCATCATCTAAATTTAGAGGTCCCGAATTGAGAGGATTTAATATTCATGATATTTCTGAAAAGAAAATTATTGAATATTACAACGAAAACTTTCCAAGACTTGCTTATTCTCCAACAGACTTTTTATACAACAAATATTTCCAAGAAATTCCAGTAAACCATCTTATTACGGTAAGAAGATTTGCTATGCCTTGTGAAGACAATATATTTGATTTAACTGAAAAATATCTTGCTACTTGCACAGCAACAACATATCTCGGGGAAAAGGCTGACAATAAACTTGAAGATATACTTAAATTTTCAGGAGTAGGTGTTTCTTGGAAAGAACAAAATGCGGAATTGCAAGATATTCACGGAGGTTCCTCTACAAAAGGTCCAGGTAAATTTGATACTGGTCTTGGAAAAGTACTTGGCGCAACAATGGCTGGCAAATCTGCTGCAAGCATGTACAGAGCAGAAAACTTTGGTAGTGGAGACCCAATGCAAAGATACGGTTCATTTGTTCTTGGTCCTGTTAATGTTATTGATAAAACTACAATTCGTAGCAGAGGTATTAACTTCAAAAATGATTTTGATTTACATTTTGATTACGAATTAAGATCTTGGTATATGGTTAATCCGAAAATTGCTATGCTTGATTTGTTCTCAAATATGCTTGTAATGGCCACAAACAACGGTGACTTCTGGGGAGGCGGTTGGAGATGCTCAGGAGGTGTATCACAGTCAAAAATTACCGATTTATATGGTGATAGAAGCAAACTGAGAAAAGGAGACTTTATCGGTTATGCACAAAGTGTTGTAACTGATGTAGTTCACGGAAATAAGTCAAAGGGTATTAAAGGTATTACTGGATTATTTGGAGATGGTTCAGGTTCATTCAGCTTCAAAAGTATTATAGGCGGTCTTGGCGATTTGTTGCAAAATCTTTTGACACAAAAGATTGGTAATCTTATGGACAGTTTCTCTGGAGGACAACAAAACCCTGGTTCAGATGTTCCTAAAGCACTTATAAGTGGAGAACCTACCGGTTATTGGCATATTGTTGTTGGAAATCCAATGAATCCTATTGCGCTTATGGGCGATATGATTTGTAAAGATAACGAATTTATTCTTGGTGGAGGTTTAGGCTACGATGATTTCCCAATGGAATTCAAAGTAAAACTTCATTTTGAACATAGCAAACCAAGAGATAGAGAAATGATTGAAAATATGTTCAATGGTGCTCACGGAAGATTGTATGCAGCTCCTGCTGACGATATACTTAATGTTGCTGGTAAAGAAGTTCAAGAATACGGTGTTATGCCTACCGGTCCTGGAATGCATACAAATATTAAAGAAGTTGCTAAGAAAGTTGACATGACAAAAGAACACGTTGCTAATATTATTGCACTTAATATCAAAGAATAACATGGACATAAAAAGCTTAACATTAAAAAACATATTAAAAGACGACAACGGTGAAGAATACTTTGATTTAAGTGTTCCTTCATTTAATTTGTATGATCTTCAATTCACAGATGTTCATCTTGTAACAAAAGATGAAGAAGGAAGAATGGACAAAATATGTGAGGCATATTATGGAAATTCTGAATATATGGATGTTTTATGCTTTATCAATCATATGTTCAATCCATTTTCCGTCGAGGAAGGAGATTTGTTAATTATACCTGAAATATCTTCATATGCTGGAAAAATATATGCAAAGCCTGAAATTCCATCTTGGATATCAGGAGAAGCAAGTACTGGAGGAGGTGGCAGCAATAAACCTAAAACAAATGAAAAAGATCAGAACAGAGTAAATAGAATAAAACAACAAAAAGCTCCAAGAAAAACAAACGAACTTCCTGAGGGAAAACAAATTAAAAAATACGTAAACGGAAAAATTATATTAGGTACACACTTAAATACAAATGGCGAATAATGTTGAAATATTAGTATTAGATGATCCTACTATTGAATTGGAGGAATTGTCTGTTGATGATTATGAGTCTCGTACTGAAAATCAGCAGTCTACTATTTTCAACAATTCAGTTAGAACTAATACTGCTTCTTTATCTCCTATTATAAAAATTAATGACTTTATTGTAAATGCTTCATATTTAGATGAATTTGAAATAACGTGCAAAGGATTTGAACCCAAATGCAATGTATCTTTTTATGATGTTTCTGAACAATTTACAGAACTTAATTATCCTCAAGAAGGAGATTTGATGAAAGTATATATCGGTACAGGCGGAAAAGAAGAAACTTGGAAACCTATAAGAATAGATTTTCATATATTGTCAATAAATAGTTACGAAGAAAACGGAAACAAAAAGTTTGATATCACAGCAGAAATGGAAATACCAACATTTGAACTTGATAAATGTGAGTATTTCCAAGACAAAACATCATTTGACACTTGTAGAGAAATTGCAAAAAACTTAAAACTTGGTTTTTCATCAAACATAGACGGTACTGACGATGCACAAATATGGTTAAATAATTATGGAACTGACAAAGATTTTATTGAAAGAATAATCGACCATGCATATGTTGATGAAAACTCGTTTATTACAGCATTTATAGATCCGTATTATTATTTGAACTTTGTAGAATGCAATGCTATTGTAAATGATGCTGATGACGACGAAACAACGATAGAACAGTTAGATGAAGTAAAATATCTTGCTGATTGTATAAATGCCGATCCAGATTTTAAAGATACGGAAGAAAATACTGCTCCTGATTTTATAACCAATTCAAACAAATATGCAAATTCTAATATTTTCATATCTTATTTTGGTCCTATAAATAATTGTGGAAGTACTGTTGACTCTTTTGGCAAAAAAATATATACAAGATATTGGGACGACAATGAAGAAGAATATAGAGTTGAATTTATAACTCCATTTATTTCTGAAGGCTCAAATCTTAAACAAATGACACAAGCTGCAGAAAACGATGAAGAACTTGTAAAAGAACACACTAAGAAAATTACAATGAATTCTCAAACAGATAATATGCATAAAAATTACAATTATGCTATGATCTGCAATATGCTTAACAATGCAGAAATCGATAAATACGGTCTTAGTGTTGTTATTTCAGGTTTTAATCCTCAGATAACAAGATTTCAAAAGAAATATGTTGCCATTTATACACAAAATATGATGGTGGAATCTGATATAATGGACAAAGAAGAGGAAGACGGTACAGCAACAAACAAAGAAATTAACGAAGACGGATTATTAAATAAAGACTTAAGCGGTTTTTATACTGTTACAGAAATATCTTACGTATTAGAAGGAGGATATTTAACAACCCATCTTGAATTAAGAAAGAGGGCAATAAAAATAAATGAATAATGGGAACAAAAGCTGAACCACTAATAGAAAACAAAGAAGCTGTAATAAGATCATTTTTGAATGATATTTATACAGATCCAACATTATTGTCATTCGATTTAATATTGCATCCTACTCTTATGTTTAATACTGATGACTCTGTTGAAGCAGGTCCTCGTCCTACCTTTGATATTGACAGTATGCTTAATGCTTTTGAAGACAATACCAAAAACGTTATAGCAACTCCTCATATTTATCTTAAAAATTTAGGAGAAACAACAAGAGACAAACTTTGGAAAAGATTTGCATTAGGACTTCCTAATTTATTGAAACAACAGCAATGGAGAATACAAAGTATTGAGGGTGTTGACTCTATACTAACCGGAATACTTAATATAAAAGACGGATATCAAGGAAGTGGAGATGAAAAAGTAACAATAACTTGTATAGAAGATATCAATTTAACAATGTTTAACCTCTTTGATATTTACAGAGAATGCGTTTATGATACAAGATATAAAAGACAACTTATACCTAACAATTTATTGAAATTTGATTGTACTATAGCAATTAAAGATAGAAGAGCAATAAAATGGGATTCTAAAGCGTCAAACAGCAGTTTGGAAAATCTATCACCGTCATCTGTTTCTGCTGAAAAAGGAAAATCATCTGGAATAATGGGAGCTTTAGAATCTGTTAGAGGAGGAATTTCACAAGCTAATAATTTTCTTGATAGTCTTAAAACTCCTAAACATGTATTAGAAGAACATCATACTGATTTAACTGACCGTGCATTCAGTAAACCTGTTATTTGTTTACGCTTATATAATTGCATATTTGATTTAACTCCTATAAATAAAACATTTGAAAATATAAATCCTGGAGAAACTGATAATAACTGGGCAAAGTTTACTTTTTCAATACGTTATGGAAGAGCAAGAATGGAATCTCTTGAAGTAGCATCTCTTCAAACACAAGATGAAATTGATGAATTGGAATTGACTCAACCGGGTTCAGGTCTTGCGAATGTCACAGGAGATACAACTGGAAGAGGAGGCTCTATGGAATCTCTTATTTCAGGAGGTTGGGATGGAGCACTTAATTCTGTTAAAAAGTACGGACAAGATTATCTTGATAAAGCTGTTGAAGATGCAAAGAGTACAATGAATAACTTTGCAAACAGCGTACTTGGACAAGAAGCCGGTTATGATTTGTCTGACAATATTTACGGACAAAGCAATTTTATTTCAGCTTTTGGAAAAAGTGTTGGTGACAAACTTACAGAACTTGCTGATGAAGGTATTGAAAAATTAAAAGGTGCAACAGTTGGTAAAGCAAAAGAGTTTATGAATACTCAAAAAGCAAAAGTACAAGGTGCAATAAACAATGCTACATCAGCTATTATGGGAGACGGTCCAACAAAGAGTTCAAATACAAAAGGAAATAAGCTTGAAAACATAGGTTACAAAGAAGATTCCAATCCTCATTTTGATAAACTTACAGGAAACGAAAAAATAGATACTGGAATTTCAACTAAAAATTCTGATACTTTTGAAGCATTTAATATTTACGAAAATATGCCTTCAGGACCAAAACAATAATTAAACTATGGCAATAGGAATAGTAGAAGATAATGATGATCCTCTTTACAAAGGAAGAGTAAGAGTAAGAGTTTTTGGAAAACTTGACCAAAACGAGGAAGATGACTTAGAAAAAGATTTCAATATACCAACTGAATGTCTTCCTTGGGCAAGACCTCGTTGGGCTGATGCTGGCGGTATTAGAGGTGCCGGCAATTTTTCAATTCCAAAACTTGGTTCAATATTAAATATTGAATATGAGAACGGAAACGAATATGCTCCAATTTATACAGGTTATAAATGTGTTTCTGACGATGTTATTTCTGAAATACAAAGTTCATATAAAAATGCTCATGTTCTTTTATATGATACCGTTTTTGGAGACAAAAAAGACGGAAAAGAATATTCTAACGAAAGAGAAGGTGAATACATCAAAATATTTTTTACTGAAGAAAAAGGATTGATGTTTGATTACGCTACCACAGATGGAAGTACGTCAGTAAATATTAAACCAGACAATAGTCTTGAAATAAAAAATTTAGATAAAAGTATTGTAATTATTGATAAAGAAGGTAACATAACTGTTAAAAACGAAGGCAAAACAGAAATAACTACAAAAGGAGACACAACAATTAAAGTAGATGGAAAAACTTCTGTAGAATCAGCAAAAGATATAACAGTAAAATCGAATGCAAAAATATCAGTAGAAGCAGGTACAAGTGCTACAGTAACCGCAAAACAAGCTAAAATAGATGCAAAACTAGTACAAATTACTGGCGGAACATTACAGGTGAATGGTACTGTTGCACCAAGTGCAGGCCCATTTTGTGGTATACCTACATGTCCTGTTACTGGTTTACCTCACGGTGGAAATATTGTTGCTAACACATAAAACAATATATTATTATGGCAAGTGTAGAACAAATGCAAAGTAAATTAAATAGCTTATCAAGCGGAGGTACAATTCCTCTTAATTTTATACCTCCAAAAGATATTATTATTCAAAATATGATGAAAGGTGTTGTAAAAAGAGATCTTTCATCTGAAGAAATAAATCAAGTTAAAAATAGTTTTACAGGAGCGTTAATAGAAAAAGAAATTCAAAATTTAAAAGCAAATGTTTCTTCATTTACTAAAGCCGTTCCTCCTATGGCTGCATCTATTGCAGCTCAAATTGGTGCATGCGCAGCTGTTCCTACTGCAGCAGCTGCTGCTCCTGGTATAATTTCAGGAGTAAAAGGTCAATTAGAAACATTAAATTCACAAGCATCTCAAATATTAAGTTCATGCGTATTTTTAAAAATAGAAATTCCTGACGCATTCATGACAATGATAACTATGATAGGAACAATAAAAAAAGCTCTTGATGCAATACCTATATAATAAATTAACAATATTTTAACATTTAAAATTAAAATATTTTGTATATTTGTAAAATAAAATAAACGATATGAAAACTGCTTACATGATAAAGGTAAAAATCAAAAAACAAGTAATGAATATCAAAAAAGGACAAGAGGGCTGGCTTGGTTTGGAAGGTTTTTATCCAGAAGAATCTAAACAAAATGCTTATCATTGCAATACTCAAGCACAAGCTGAATATATTGCAAATCAAACAAGAATATATCGCAAAGATGATTTTGAAGTTTTAGGAGTTATTCCTGTAGCAATGTAAATTAAAAACATATGAAGAAAGACAAGATTAAACCGATGCCCAAAACCAAACTTGGGGCTTTTGTAATTGACAAATTCAATAAAGAAGATTTGAACTATCAAGAAATTGGTATTGACTGCGATCATTGGTGCAAGTGGGATAGCAACAAAAGAAGTTGGTGGATTATTGCCACTAAATCTTATACCGGCACAGGTTCATTTCATATTTGGTGTTGCCGCAATAAAGGAATGGGCAATGAAAAAGAAATCAATTATTCAAAATTAACTGAAGACGAGAAACTTGCAATTCAAAAGTATCTTGAAAACGCAAAACTTCATACAAAACAATCACATTTTGAGTCAAGCAAATCTTATCCTGGAATGAAATCGCATGATTATGAAGCTCGCTGGTTTACCTCTTCCGAAACTTGGCCAGATCTTGAAAACTATCTTCCAGAGTCGTGGCATCAACCAAATCCGTCTTGGGCTCAAAATAAATAAAACAAAACACAATAAATGATATACGATTTTGAAGAATTCGTTAATGAAGGCAAGAAACTTGATTTTGTTATAGTACAAGAAGATGGAGAATATCAAGAGGGTATGGAATTCATCAACAAAGATGGAAATCCTGTTAAAGTTGACGAAACAGAAATAAAGAAAATTTGGAACAAAGTAAAATCAGATACTCAAAAATTTGCAGAAGCTGTTTTTGCAGAATATCCTGAAGTTTTCCAAATCAATCACACAAATAGTGATAACGAAGATACTGGAGAATATATTGACCGTGAACTTGGAAAATGGAGCGGTTATTTCTGCTAAATAATGCATAACAATGATTAAGAAATTTGACGAATTTATAACTGAAAAGAAACAAAGTGTCAGAACTTTTAGATTTTTGGACAAAAAACAAAACGATCTTACCGGCCTCAATAATGAGTATTCTAATATAAATCCTGATACAGTTGACTTGAAAAAATTTGCAAATGACATTTTCAAAAATTATGCAAATTGTTATTCTGTTATAGTTCAAGAATTCAATTATACAAACGACGAAACGATTGAAAAATTTGAAGTAGTCAGAAGCAATCCTGCACAGGTATTAGAGTTGTAATTATATACCTCTAAAAATAAAAAAGAGACCTTCTAGTGAGGTCTCTTTATTTTTTAAATAGATTTATTAACTTGTCAAAAAGAAGTCAGCCACGGCCATTTCTTTCATTTCTTCTTTAATTGCATCAAGAGCATCTTGACCTTCTTGTGTATACATATCTGCATTGATTGTAACACCACCCGGAAGATTGTAAGTAAATGTACCAATTATTCTACCCATCTGCTGCATTGCTGCTGCTCTACAATATCTGTAGAACATTTCATCTTGAAACAGTGCGCAATCACTAACAGTTACATAAACTTGGAAAATACAAGTATTTTTAGGAAGTTCTCCTGTAAATCTAAATCTGTGTGTAAGTCTATTGTAATCAAATCCTATTTTATGTTGAAGAACTTGTCTTGCAGTATCAAGCCAATATTCATTGATAACATAGCACATCAAGTTATCTGCTGCGCCAGAAGCACCTGCTCCTAAATCATAAGTATTTGAATAAACGAATTTTCCAATAGCAAAATCTTTATCACGAGTATTCCAAAGACTTGTACTCATCCAACCACCATTTTCTCCGTTGTAACCACCAATTTCATATACAGCATTTACAGAGTAGACAGTGTCAGGCATTAAAACAACACCGCGTTTTGAACTTAAATCTTGTTTTGTAACTTTTTCAGGAGCATCGTCATGAAATCCTTTTCTAAATTCCGTTGTTTTGAAAGCTTCTTTTGATACAGCAATATACATTTCTTCTACTGCATCTTCATAATGTGCATAAAAATATTTCTTAGCTTGTTCAATTATTTGTACTAAAGAACGTTTTGGCAAGCTAAAAGGCAACTGGCAATATGCCGTCAAATCGTTGGATAAATCGTTTATGAAAGAGTCAAGACACATCTGAGACTCTGAGTCAACGCAATTATTCATAGTTTATTTTATTTTGTCTAAACTGTCTGATTTTATTTCTTCTAAAATAAATGAAAGCATATCAATCAACTCATATTTGTTCATTTTATTGAGTTGTTTATCATACCAATCTATAAATGAATTATACACTTTTTTATGATTTGGAAAATGGACCGGATCCCATTCTTCTGCTTCATTCAATCTGTTAAATTTATCAAAATCAACGCAATTATTCATAATTTACTTTATTTTACAACGCCGATAATATCATCTTCGGTTGGAATATATCCGGTTTTACCGGAATTTATACTCATCTTCATTGGTTTAGTTAATGCTTTCATTTGTTTCATAAAATTGTCCAAAGTTTTCTTGTTTATCAAATTTGGCAATACAATTTTGTCTCCTCTTTCATCGTTGTTTTCAATTTCTAAACCTCTATGAGATGCAGTTATTGTGATATTATATTTTTCTACTAATTCAGTTAAATCCTTGACTATCCTTTTAGCATGTACATCAAGGAATATACCCTCGTTAAGTTCATCAAATGTTTTTACGTTTTTCATTTAAATAATATTATTTCATTTCATCAAAATTTGTAATGTTTTTCATATTAAATCTTTTCTTTTTCTATTACTTCAACTGATTTGTCAAATTTTGCAAATTTAGTTACACGACCTTCTCTGAAAATTCCAGGTCCTGTCATGTGACCACTAAATACGCTGTTTTTACCAAATACATAACAATCATCGCATTCAACACCTTTAGCAACATAACAACTTTCAAGTTTTGAACTAATAACTTTTGTTCTGTCAAAGAAATTGCAGAAAAAGTTGCAAGAATTTTTAATAGTACTGTTGAATATGTCGCAATTTACCAAATTGCCTTGTATCGTACAATCTACTATATCAATTCCTTCTATTTCAAAACAATCAAGAATCTCAGCGTCTTTAATCTGCATTCTACTGATATCAGCATCATAATTTATAATGCCTTTTTCCATCTTGTTTTTAATAACAATGTCGTATAACTTTGGTTTGATTTTTGACCAAAACGCATTGACGTGTTGTTCATCGGCATCCAAATCTACGGTTATTCCAATATTTGGTCTTAACAGTTTGAAAGTATCAAATGATTCCAATGCTTTGACAAGTAATCTATGCTCTTGTATAATTTTGTCCAGTTTATCTAAGTCGTCTTTTGTATATTCTGGATTTGTAAGAGTATTGTAAAGTGAAGTCAAAAAATAATCTACAAGTTCAATAATTTTTGTATATTTCTTGCAGTAATCTTCACCACCAAGATATCTAAATTCCAAATAGCCTTTAGCAGTCTTTTCAAAATTTATACCATAATATTTACTATTGACCATAAGATAGTTTTTCCAAAGAATTTTCTCTGGTGAGTTCAAAGTCATATCGTATGGCATAATATATTTGATACTCTTTGCATATACAGAATCTTTTCTATTTGGGAAAAGTTTGTAAACGTAATCTTCATCAAAATTCAAGATATATTTACCAATATCAAGTTTTGAAATATTTGCCTTTTCACCAAGTTTGTCTGTATTGAAAGAAACATTTACATGAATTGAACTTCTTGCATTGTTATAACCCCAAGTTTTGATATAATTGAGAGTTTTTGCAAGAATAAGTTTTGCTTCTGGATAAGGGCAAGGACCAGTAATAAATTCAATCATACCAGTACCGCCTGAGTTGTCAGGTTCAATTTTGAATGTATCGTGATCTGGGTTGAAGTCAGAGTGACACTTATCTTCCATAACAATTTTCTTGTTCAAAAGAAGACACAAATCTGACTTAATTTCATCAAGCTTTTTCTGGTCTGAGAAAAACTCAAATTCAAAGCCCAAAAAAGAGTTTTGTATAGCGAATAATTCCGTTTTGGAGTACATTTTAATCTAATTATTGTTTGTTTATTTATTTACGGAAACAAAAAAGCAGAGAACAAAAATTCTCTGCTGATATGATTGATTTTGTCTTTGTTTTATTTATTGATCTATTGCAAAAATTAAATAGTTTTCTATTTCATAGCAATCAACATATTTGGAAGGAAAGATATATTCATTAAAATCAGGTGTATAAACTGTAATAAATTTAATTTGACGTCTACCAATTACATCGGCAAGACTTGTAAATGAGTGCTCAATTAAAGTAGATACCAAATATTTGTCAGGAGCTTTTGATGTATTTAAGTTTTTAACCTCTTCAAAAGAGATTGCATTATCATAATCTAATGGAATGGATAGAATAGCTTTATTATCTCGAAAACTTGCAGGTTTATCTAATTTAACGGGGAAGAATTGGTTAATGACTCCAGGTATGTGTTGATGACTTGGGTTTACAGTGAACAGAATACCTTTGTTTTTGTACTTGGCAAGTGATGCCTTTTTAAATTCAATGTTTATCTTATTTGACTCGTTAAATAATGATACATCATCACTACCATACTCGTGTTCATGCGCTGCCATTTCAAATTCCTCTATGTTATAACAGTAATGTTGATAATGTATAGGTGAAAACTCATTATTATGATTTAATGAATTCATGCTTGTGTTGTTTGCATATTTAGACTGAAAATGAAGATATATTTCATCTATTTTGCCTTCACGTTCATGTATATCAAATTGTCCTTTTATACTGGGATATCTTTTCACAACATCTTCTATCTTATCTTGTTGTAATGATTTATCTCCTCGCCAATTTTTTATAGCACCAGATTGTTCACATAAATGTTCTACAACAAATTCATTAAAACTGAAAATCTTCATTTAAAATAATATCATTTATTTAATATATTTATTTTGTCATAATCGGTTTTATTGTCTCGGTTTTTACCTATATGATAACCATCACAAAACAAACATTTGTAAAAACTAAAGTGTGTATTGCGTTTCTTACTCATTGCCTCAGCTGACTTTTTTGCTGTTTCAATGGTATTATACATTACTTTATCTTTTCCAGTGTGTTGATTTCTGTGAGAGTTTATACTAAATGCTCCCCATGCATTTCCTGTAATGAAAAAGTTTCTAAACCAAGCTTTTCGTTTGAATTGGTCTGCTATCCATATTTTGAAATTTTTCCACTTTATTTTAGGTTTGTCTTCCATATTGTCAATTATTTAATAAAAAAGCCCGTTTCTCAACGGGCTCCAAAAAGGTTGCGTACTTGTTAGAAAACAAGATCTAAACTAATCTTCTTTTCCTTCATGTTAATGTTTGTAATCTTGTAGAAGACGCTGTCACCTTTTTGCAGGTTCTTGTCTTTTACTCGATACTTGTTTACGAAGCCGTAAACACCTTTTTTAAGTTCAACGGAAATACCGAAGTCCGTTATCTTTGTGATAGTGCCGACACCACCATCTTTCTCTTTGAACTCTTCCACAGCCTCCTCCCATTCGTCTTTCATAGGTCCTTTTTGTGAAAGGAGTATTTTTTTGTCTGAAACAATCTCCTTTACCCAGAAGGAAATTGTATCATCAGGATTGATTTCGTTTCTGTTGAATTTGTCGAGAGTCTCTGGATCAAGGTCATCTTTTGCAATAAGACCGGTCAAACACTCATTGAACTCACAGAAAACGCCAAACTTTGTAGTGCCGGTTACAAAGCCTGTAATCTGAGTCTTGATGTTTTTACGCAAATTTTTGATTGCGCTTGGGATAAGAGTATGCAAGTACTCTCTGTGAGATACGACAATCGTCTGCTTCTCCTTTGAGTAGGAAACTGGCATAAATTCCATTTCCTTTCCGACGAACTTGTCGAAATCATTGATTTTGTTAAGGGCAACAAGTGAACCGGGCATAAAGCAGGTAACACCGTTAATTGAAACCCAATAACCACCGTTAAGTCTACGCAAAATCTTGCCTTTATAAGCAGACTCCTTTTTGCCGATGTTGTTGAATATATCATTGCGAACAGCATCTTGAACAGCCTCACCAATAGAGACAATCAAATTGTGGTTAACGGTACGAGCCTTGACGTCAACTTCCATTCCAACTTCAAGCTGGTCAACGATATAGTCGGGCTCCTTAAGAAGGTTGCACTCTGATGAATATTTTCCGCTAAGGTCAATCAAAGCACTTACCTTAATTCCATTATTCATCTTAATGGAAACAATACGACCCTTAAGATTTTGTTCAGAAACAGATTCGTTATAATTAGTAGCTCCGAGGAATTTATTGTACTTTTCAAGGTCTTCCAAAACGTAAGGCTCTGTACACATAATCTTTTCTCTTCTTCCTACCTTCACTTTAACGGTCTTTGTTTCAAAAGGATCGTCAGCATTCGTTCTTACATTGAGAAATTGTTCTCTCATTTGTTAAAATGTTTGGTTAAACAATCAGTTAATTAAATTCTTTTATATTTTATTCCACAAAAGTGGAAGGTTTAATTACAAAATAAATAAATAAAAATAATTCTGTGTTAAGCGATTTTTATACAAGAGACGATAGTTATAAATCATATAACAACGACATTCTTGAAATAAACGATGAAATGTCAGATTTAATTATAAAACTTGAGCAGTTATTGTTTACCAAAAAGGGTGAAGTTTTAGGTTCTCCTGATTTTGGTTGCAATCTTGATGATCTTGTATTTTCACAAGTATTGAGCGCAAGTTACATAGAAAATAATATCAACGAACAGATACATAAATATTGTACATCTTATGCAAAATTTAATGTAAAAGCAAAAGTATCATTCTTTCAAGTTGACGAATTTAGAAATGGTTGCTTGATTGATGTTTATGTAAATGACGAAAGAGTAATAGGAGCATTATATTAAAATATGGCATCAACATTTTTATCAAAAGTAAGAATTAAAGCATCTGAAATATATGAAGATGCATACGAATGGTTGCAAAAAGTATATGACCAATCTAAATTGGTATTTACTCCAGCTTCTCCATTCGGACAAATTTTGTCTGTTTTGTCCAATATAACAGAGTTAATCATATATTATATTGAATCCGCTATATCTGAGCTTAATATCTCAAAAGCAAGAAGTGCAGATTCTATCTACGGTTTAGCTCAATTAACTGGTCACACTGCTTTCAGAGGAAGCTCTGCAAGAGGTATGATATCAATAAGAATAAACAACGAAGACGACGAAATAGAAGGAGATTATGTTGAAATAAAAAACAAAACAAAATTATTTATAGAGGACAACGGTCTTCCTTATTTCTTAAATTTGGAAAATGACTACATAAGACTTAGTAAATCTGAAAGAATTTTCCAAAATGTTGAGATTATACAAGGAGAAGTTGAAACCCAAACATTTACATCTACTGGAGTATCATTGATGAGTTTTAGTGTTGTGACTAAATCATTTACCGACAATGAATTGATAAGAGTATTTGTAAACGGAGAAGAATGGAAAAAGGAAGAAAGTATATATGATATGAATCCAGATGCTGAAAGCTTTGTTGCAAAGACAAACATTAACGGAGGTATTAATATTTTCTTCGGAAACGGTGAATTTGGTAAAATACCTGCTGAAGGTTCTGAGATTAAAGTAGAATACGTAAAATGTGATGGTTATAATGGAAACATAAATGGAAATATTTTCAATATTACATTTAGCGACTCTGGAGTAGATTATCAAGGAAATGAAATTGATTTGACTGAAGTTCTTTCTGTTAAAGTAATTCATGCTCCTACATTTGGAAGCAATGCTGAAAATAGAGAATTCACAAAACTTATGGCGCCTCATGCTTCAAAAAGTTTTGTTCTTGCAAATCCTGACAATTATATCCATTATCTTTCAAAATACGACATGTTCAGCTTTATTGATGCATACAATACAAAAGAAGATGAATATCTTGAAGATGATAATGTTGTATATTTGACACTTGTACCAAACGTAAACAAAAAGATAACCGATACAAAAGATTATTTTGATTTAACATTGGACGATTTTTCACTTTCAGAAAATGAAAAAGAAGGTGTTATTGATTTGATAAACAGATCAGGAAGACAACTTATGACAAGTGAAATTGTCATAAACGACAATGTTATCAAAAAGTATGTATTGAATATTGCTGTAAGATATTTTGAAAACTATACGAAAGAAGATATTAGTTCTGCAATTCGTTCAAAACTTAACACATATTTCTTAAATATTCAAAGAAGAGACAGAATACCAAAATCAGATATTGTTGCTCTTATTGAAAATATTGATGGTGTTGATTCTGTTAATGTTTTCTTTGTAAGCGAAGAAAACGAAAAAGCAATAAGAGACGGTTTTTATTACGTTCCTGTTTATGAAAACGATCCATACACTGGAATATCAAAATGGATTTATAACAAAAAAGTTTTATTGAAACCAGGTGAAGATCCTAATATTGGTCTTGATAATTTTGGAGATATTAAGCTTGAAAGGACTGAAATAGGAATTATAAAAGGAGGCTGGGGAGATAGAAATTACGATCCTATTACAAAGAATGGAATATATTACGAAGAGTATCCTACACAGACTGGTCTAGGAAACTTAAATATATTCTTCTTGGACACAGTAGATAACAATTTATACAACAAATTACAACAAGCAAAACTTAACGAATTATTAAAATGATTAGAAATAAAGGATTTGATGACCCACGAGAAAAACAACATACTTATTGTGACGACATTAAGTATTTAGGAGCTGACTATTCAAAAAATCTTATTGAGAATAATGTGTCTCATTTGATTTTTTATAATAGTTATTTGGAAAAATTTGTAAAGAATTTTGTAGAACCTTATATGGTTAGACTTGTTAATGCTGTAAAAATTGTTAGAATTTATTACAACATTGCTGTAGATAAAAATTACAAAAAGATCAATTAATGAGCAATTTAGAGTTAAGACATCAAAATTTATATTTCTTTGATAAGAATGGTGAGTATTACAACTTTTCTTATGAAGGTGTTGTCGCATTGACTCAAAAACCTTTTGATTGGGATAGTGTCTATGAAGATAAAGAAGGTCATCGTTATTTAGGAAAAGAAACATATTACAAAGAAGATCCTGATAACGAAAACGAGTATATTCATTGTGAACCAGAAGATGATTGGGGAGAGGATGTTGATGGCAATGAAGTATTTTATTACACAAAATCAGATAAATGGGTTGGAGAAATATATCTTGATGATGTAGCTACAGATTTGTTTAGTACTGGAAGTATACTTGTTCTTGAAAAAGACAAACAAGGAAACTACAGACTTCCTTGGAAAAAAGACGAAGATACTTTTTGTTGGATTGCTGGTTTTCAGGAAGATTTAGACGATATTTTCTTGTTTGGATACGACGAAAACTACGTAAATTATACTCAAACTGCTCTTTCACAAGAACCAGATGGTCCAGACATGGTAAGAACAAACTTCTTGGGTATACCATTGTCTGATGAAAATACTATTCAACACGAAGCTGCTGTTGTAAATTTTGCACTCTGTTCTTCTGAAGAAAATACATTCAAAAGAACACTGTATATATATGAGGCAAACAAAGATTATGATCCTGTAAAAGATGATGTTAAAGAAAATATTGTAGCTTTAATAACAGTTTATGGCAAAACTATAGGAGAAGACGAAAGATTTAAAACTATTTGCGAAAACTTTGGTTACAATATTATTGATACTGATACCATTGCTTTTGAAAAAACTAATATAAAGGAAATACTTCCTGATTGGGCTATAATCAATGAAAAAAGAAAAGAAATAATTCTTGAGGGTCATAACATTTATCCTTATATTGGTGCATACAAAGGTATTATAAACGCAATCAAGTACTTTGGTTATAACGAATTGCAATTAAGAGAATTTTGGAGAAATGTAGATCCAAATTCACCTTATTATGGCAAATATGTTCAAACTGATTGTATCAATTTCTTAAGTGTAGACAATGTAAGATTTAACCAACCAAAAGTTACATTGCCTTCAAAACAGTACAGAAAAACTTCATTGTTTGCTCTTGTTTATAAAATAAACGATATAACACCTGGAGCATATGATGAAGACGATCTTCCATTAACTCACGAAAATCAATCATATACTCAAGAAGAAATTCTTATTAAATTGTTTGCATTGAAAAGAAAACTTGAAAAAGATTTTCTTCCATTAAATGCAAGAATTAAAGATATTATTGGAGAAGCTGACTTCTTTACTTTGAATGAATTAACAAATTCTGTTGGAGTAAATGTAAAAAACAATGTACAAGTAGGTATTTCTCCTAAATTTACTGTTGTAAATGGTGAAAAGTACAATGAACTTGATGAAACTATTTATGCAAATTTGGTTGATCTAAGAACATTTCTTGTTGAGTATTATAATTCCACCTCAAATTCTGTAAACGAAGCACCAGTGACATTCTACGATGCTTCTAAGAAGGCTTCTGGTCTTATTTCTTGGTGGAATATGTTTATTGCACCAAGAGAAAAATATTCTTTAATTATAGACGACGAATTAGTTTGTTTAGAATCTATAATGACAAAAGGATCTGGAGATGACAATTTTAGCATACAAAAATTAAGAGATACTTATCTTGCATATTTCAAAGACTATTCTCCTAACTTGAGAAATACAGGTTATTGGGAAGAAGGAAAACAGCCTGAATACTTGGGTGATATTGACCCTCTTCCTGACAATTGGCACTTTATTACTAACTTTACGTTAAACGACAATAAAGAATATCGTCCATATAATGAAAACGACAATATTGAAAAGTGGATAGATCCTAAAACTGGACTTGAAACAGATAAGTTTGTTAATGAAGATGTTGTTCCTGTGGGTGCTCTTGTTTTGTTGAAAAATACAACATTTGATAATTTCATATTTGATAACGAAGGCAATGATGAAACCATAGATGATATGGATGTAACATACAACGAACTTGCTAAAGGAAACAAATATGATGTATTAACATTTGGTCTTGAAAACTTCGCTGAATATGGTTTTAATCAACAAGGAGAACTTATTGATGCTGAAGACGGTGACGAACTTATAATGGAATTCCCAGGAATAGAGCCTATTACATATACAACGCAAAGCAACGATACAGTTAATTCTATAATGAAATCAATATATGTAAAATGTATTGAAAATAAAAAGGAATACTCAGAATTATTTAAGAATATTGAATTTTATTTTAACGAAAAAACAAATGAACTTGAAGCTCAAGGAATTGATGCATACAAATTAAAATGGAGTATCAATCATCCTCTTATGCCAAGTGAGTTTGAAGGATCTGTAGAGTCAAATATGAGATATTCTGTTGCTGTAAGCAATAGAAAAGTTTCTTGCAATCCTATGTTTGCTTGGGATAATATACATAAGTTTGATACTACAGGAATTGAATGGACAATTAAGAAAGAAGCAACAGATGTTTCTCCATCATATTATTTCAACAGCTTTGAAGAATTTAATGACAGAGATATTGAAAAATACAATGAACTTCCTATTGTACTTCCATATATCGGAAAATATACGATAGAAATGAGACTGTACAATATGTACAATCATATTTCATCGCTTGTTAAAAAAGATTATCTTGAAGTTGTTGGCAGAGAAGTTGAATTTTCTGGTTGGTATACAACGCAAGAAGAGTCAAATGGTTTTGAACAAGACGAAGAAGAAAAAACAATAGAAATAATAGAAGGTTCAAATTCAGGACAAGGAGAAGACGAAATTGAAGAAGATTTATCTACTCGATTATTGAATTATTGGTCAAGTAGAGCTGTAACTCCAAGAAACAACGAATATACTTGGGAAAAATGTAAAGATTTTGAAATAGGAGAATATGGTTCTCCTTATGAAAATGCTATTAAACCTCTTGTTACTTGGGGAGAAGTTACTCCTGCTCTATATGAAGGACTTGATAACGCAAATATTATCGAGAACAATACTCTTGATACTTACGATAGAAATGGTCATACAAGTAACTTCCAAAGCAACGGCTTATACAGTAATAAAGGAGCATATATCTGGAAAAACTGTAAATGTACTTGGAATGAAGTATTCCACAAATCTTGGGATACAACAGAAGAAACAGGAGATATTCCATTTTATATTGATATTGAAAAAGATATAATAGGATCAACCGAAGGAATACAATGGACTGGTATACAAGATACTGAAGTTGGAGATTATGGAGTTGCTAGACTTGAATGGAGCAATCCTAAAATAAAATTTGAACTTCAAAAAGACTTCAAAGTAAGAAACGAAATAGAGGAATCCTATACATTTGAATATCCTCTTGTTCCTGATATGAATTTAATTTCTCTTTACAATGCATTATCTGAATGGTTAACAGATACTTATAGCATTGATATTGAAAGATATATCAATGTAAATTATGTGTATAAAGAAAACGAATATGCTGATGCAAGAGAAGTAATTTGTTCAGATAAAAAATTATATCTTGAACATTCTGACAGAGAACAAGATTGCATACATTATAAAGTAGACGGTAGACAGATAATACAAAGCAATGCAGAAGAAAACGAATATACAATATATTATCTTAAACAAATTGCTAATGTTGATTTTGAACAAGGAATCGGAATGCTTTCTGAAAACGATATAATAAACAGAACCGACGGTCAGATTCCTGTTGTAAACATAAATAAACTTGTAAGAATAAATCAAAGACCATGTTGGAGATTAAACGGAGAACTCACAGAAATCCAAGACGGAGAAATGTATGATGCTCCAACAGACAATAATGGAAATGTTATAACAGATTATATTGAAGGCCTTGTGCCTTGGAAATATTATAAGCATCTTACTGGTAAACATCCTGATTTACTTAACGGAAATCCAAAAATCTGGTATTACACATATGTAGATTATGTCAATATTGACTTAAATAGCGAAAATGGAGAAAGTTCAAAACACGTAAATAGACTTATACCTACACTTGAACCTGTTGAAGGAGCAACTTACGTTATAACAAATGATATAAATGTTGTATTAGATCACAATAATTATACAACTTCTTATAAATATCTTGAGTATCCGGAAATAAATGATTATGAATACTATAAAGTAGAACCTTGTTACAATTATAAAGTAGTTCCTTATGTAAAATATTCATATAAACCTGCAAACGAACAATTAGCAGATCCTTCAAGAGTTCAGCTTGTTGGAAAATATAACAGTCAACTGTGCGACATATTTGATGTTGATGTTGTGTGGAATGTTACTATGGACGGAACTCCTGGATATGAAATGTCATTTGGTTTAGAAGGAACTGGTGTATTACAACACAACACAGAAATACACAATCCAACTTGGAATAATGTAAACTTTATCAATTCCTGGAAAAAACTTCCTAAATTGACTAGAATTTGTTTCACCTACGACAAATGCAAGATACTTGGAAAACGCAATCCAGCTTGGACATTCAAAAATATAACAACAGGAACTGAAAAAGTGATAAAGAGTAAATACGGAATGTATTTGTTTACTGAAGCTGGAGACTACTCTATTACTCTAGAGTTGTATGATTCAAACAAAAATAAATATATTGCCACAAAAAATTATTTGACAATCATCTGATGAATACAGATATAATTACACTTACAGAAATACAAGGAACTGACAGTGTATCAAGTTCTAGAATAACAATCAATAACAATTTCAAGAAGTTAGCAAAAGCTGTTGGAGATATCCAAACAAGAATTGATACTTCCAAGAATACAATTTATATTAATGTTATTGAAACTGAGTCTGGAGAGTTTGCAATCAAAACAACTCCAAATCATTCAACACGTTTCAAGATTGATAATGCTGGAAATATCTATATTGGCTCAATTTCATTAGACGAATATATCAGAAGAGTTGTCAATAATACTAAATTTGTTGAACTTGAAATATTTGATGCTGATGGCGACAAGATGAACTATCAAAATTATTCAGGTTCAGAAGGCAATGACAAAGCAAACTTTGTAACGATTTATTATCATGAAGAAGATGAAAGCTTCAAAGTAAAATTTAAGGTATCAAGCAGCATACTAAGTTTATATCCTACAGCCGCTGTTTATATTTACGATCCTGATTATGAAGCACCTGAAAGCGGAAGCGGATCAGGACATTCGTATCAAGTAAAAACTCTTCAAGAAATGGTTGATGCAGGTTATAGATTTTCTTTTGACTCATCTTCAAGAAAATCATTAAAAGAGCAAAGAACTGTTGCTATAAATTGGATTCCTGATACAGCAATACAAGAAGTTTATAGCTTTACATTAGAAAAAATAGAAGAATAATTGATGAATACTAATGCTATTCAAATATCACCAATATTAGGAACTGACAGCTTGTCAAGTTCTAGAATTGTCATTAATGATAATTTCAAAATTCTTGCAAATATTCTTGAGAATTATCAAGAGTATTTCAACGAAGACGGAGTTTATTCTTCAACAATGATAAGTAAAAATGAAGAAGGAACCATTGATTTCAAAACTGACGAAAATCATACAATAATGGAGCTTTCCTCTTCTGGTATTGAAATAAACGGAAAACTTGTTGTTAATGGTGAAGAAGCTTCTGAATTTGAAAAAATAAAAACTGACCAAATAGATCCTTTTACTGAAGGCACTCCAGAGAATCCTGCTAAAATTTTATTGAACGGAAATGTAGAAATACAAGGAAATCTATCTGTTAGTGGAGACGTTCCTGGAGGAGATGGAGAAACTGTATTGGTTCAAAATATAAATGATTTTCAAATTTCAGCAGCAAACGGATATTCAGTTTCTTATAATAAAGGATGTTATATTTCACCCATTAGTGGCGAAGTTGAAGTAAGTATAAGAAAACTTTCAGGACTCACAAGAGAAGAACCTAAAAAACTTATACAATTTATTAATAAGCCATTCGTATTTTGTGGGAAAGGTATTAAAGTTAAATTAGACGATAACAACTTCAGACAAAAAATTATAACAAACGGAAAAATAGTTACTGATCCAGATTCTCGTGAAGAATACCTTGTAAGTCCAGAATTTAACGATTATTCAAAAGCATCAGGAGCAATAACTGTAATAAAAATATATCCTGTTGTAAGCAATATACTTGAAGATCCTATAAAATTGTTAAAATTTGAATTTAGTACAACACTAAGATAAAAAATTAAATAATATAAATGTCAACTACTCCATTGATAAAAACACCTCAAGAACAAGGAGGAACATTTTATACATTTTCATCTGCAGCAAAAGACTTGACTAAAGGTTTTTCAAATGACAATCTTAAACTTGTCTTTTCAAAATTTGTGTGTTTGAATATTCCAGATATTCAGCCGGTTCATCCTGACGGAGATCCGGATGAAGATCATTCAAAAACAACAAACTTTGTACAATTAAATTCTGTACTCGGAGCATCTGGTAAAAACTTGGCAGATACTCAGCATATGCACAGAAACGATATGAATATGGCTTTTGCTGAACACATGCAAAACTATATACTCAATCTTGAAGAGATGATTTTGTCAAATGAGAATTATGACAATACAACTCACAGAACAGTTTCTGAACGTATATTTTTCAAATGGTTGATTGAAACTGGTGCAATAAGATTTAGAAATGCTAACAATACTGAAAAATCAAAAGAAGAACTTATAAACTTCGTTGAAGCAGATGAACAACTAGAACAATACAATGGAGATACTGTAAATTGGGACAAATACAATAAAGTTGTAAAATATATTGGAGATATTGACATTATAAACAACGTAGATATGGCTGGAGAAGCTTATTCTGAGTTGTATATCAATGTTCCTACTGAAGTTGGAAAAACTCCTACCGTTTTGTTTGAGTCTTTGTCAGATAATAACTATGGTATTGATGCTCTTGGAGAAGGTGGTATTATTCGTAATTACAATTACGATGGCAATGCTGAATATATTGTTGGTAGAAATTCTGAAACAGAGCACCCTCAAGGTTTATCAATAAGAGCATTCTATGATGAACCAAGAAACAACGAATATATCTTAGGTTATAGAGCAACTAATAATCCTGGAAATTTGAATATAAACGACGATGATAATTTCTACAAAGCAGGTCCATTACAAACAACAGATGATCATTTCAAAACTGATTTTGCAGACGACGAAATAGATGAAAAATACACTGTTTTGTTTGCTAACGGCGAACCAGACGGTGAAACATATCGTGTAACAAGATCTAAACTTGATGGCATTGGAATTGACTTTGATGAGTCACATTATTATAAAATTGTAAATAATCCGCAAATTTCAACATTCTCTGAATTTAACGGAACTGCAGAAGCTGAAAGCTTTGAGTTTAATGCTGTTCTTGTTTATTATGATGTAATTGACAGTGCAACAAACAGAGCATCTGCAAGAAATCTTTACGGTATACTTGTTCTTGATAATGTTGTAACAAATTCTGTTTCAGCAAGAGAAAACTGTATGCCAGATGCTTATATTCAAAGATATCCTAAATTCAAACCTAATAAAATTACTGGGCAAAACGGTAACTCATACGGCTTCAAAATAAATTTGAGATTTGATGTAGCTCCTGGAACATCAGGTGTTCATAACATTGTAAATGAATATAATACTTTCTCAATGCAGGTATTCTCTGAAGCAATGGCTCAAATGCAAATTGCTACAAAGATATTGTTGCAGCAAAGAGAACTTGTTGAAAAACTTTACAACAGAATTCTTAAACTTGAAACTTCATATTATAACCTTGCTAATATCAATTTGTTGGAAGAAAAAATAAACAAATTAGAAGATATTTTGGATGCAAATTCTGCAGCTCTTGATAATAGTAATGCTTTAACTGATTTGATAAGCAAAAACTCGGACGAAATTGAAAAGTTGAAACAAAAGCTAACAGATAAAGGTATAATTTAATAGAATGCCGCTAATTGCGGCATTTTTAATATAAAATAAATAAACAAAATAGTATAAATAAGTCAGTATGCAATATAATTCATTGTCTACAACATTACCAGAATTGATTAAGCTTTTTACCAATGCATTAGAAAGTTTTGAAAAAGTAAATACTGCTGTGACTACTGACGAAGAGTCTGTAACAGTAAATATAGAAAATCCTGATGGTACAGTACAGAAAATTACTATACCATCGTTTGGCTATTTGAAAAATTCTATAACAAGATTAGAAAACAATATCATTGCATTAAGCAATCTTAACGGAAACGGAAGTACATTAAGATTATCTGATGGCTCATATAGAAAACTTTTGATTGATAAACTTCCTTCAGAAGCAGCTGATATTACTCAAATGAAAAATGTAACTGAGTTCAATATCAAATCAAATTGGTTTTTTGAAAATCTTATAAGTCCATTACTTTACGTAAGTTTTGATGTTTCAGACCAAGTTTCTGAAAACACTGAAAGATTACTTGTAAACAGATACATACTTGACTGCAATACTGCCACAAAAGAAACTTTATTTGATACTATATTTAAAGGAAAATCTGATATTAAATTTGAAGATTTCCAAAAAGTTCTTGTATCAAATTCAATAAATTATGTTCTTGATGAAGAAATCGTAGACATTCCATTAAGACATAAACAATATTATGGAAACTTTGATGTTTTGAAAATATCAAACATTGAAAAAACAGAAATTGTAAACGGCAAAGAAATAACTTCAATAAAGAAACTTTATAAACTCAATAAGCTTACATATTCTGACAAAAATGCAGGATATGAAGATACTATGCAGTTGAAGATTGGTGATAGTCTGGAAATTATAAATGATCCAATCACAACAAGATATATTATTAAAAGTATTGACAGTTCAACAAATTCAGTTACTCTTGAATTGGTTGAAGGATATGAAGGCATTACTATTGGCACTGATATTTTCAAAGTTGATACTCCTAATAATGCACCAATAAACGTTGATGTTACAATAGGTTACAATGAGAAATGCGTTGTATTTATAAAACCTATTGATGCCGATTCTAATATGCCTGCTACAAACTGGAGTCCGGGTTGTGGATTCTTTACAAATGAACTTTCAACCACTGACTCATACGGTAATATACAATCACTTTCAAAATATTACAGAGACAGCGTATTAGACTTTGGTTCATTCTTGCTTGCTTGCGCTGAAGATTTTTATCCAACTGTAAGACAAGGTATAATTCCTGATGCTCCTGTGCTTTATGAAGACAATTTTGAAGTTGTTCTTATAAATGCACACGTTGCTGAGTCAAATGCTGTAAAGCAGTTGAAACAATTAAACAATCAGAAAAACGAATTAGAGAATAGATTGAAAGAACTTGATACAACCATCTCAAGTTCAAGAACCAAAATACAGACAAAAAATTATTCAACAGAAGTTGAAAAAGACGCTGACAAAAATACATTGAACGGTCTTATCACAGAAAGAAATTCACAAGCTGAATTGTATCGTTCTGTTGTAAATGAAATTTTATCAAAATCTAAAGATTCTTCTATAGAATCTGCAAAACCAAAATACAGAATTAGAGGTTTTTGGGAAATGCCTGCTGAAAAATATTCAGAGGAAACTGGCAACCAAGCTATTATCAAATTCAAAACAAGATACAGATATCTTGACTCTAACGGAGCAGCAAATCCTCTTAACCAATTTGAATATCAAAATGGTAATATAAGAACTACTGCAACATTCTCAAACTACACCATTGTTGAATCTGTATTAAGACCTCGTACAAAGAATTCTATAACAGGTAGATGGCAATGGGACGACATACAAGATACTGATCCTGATGCAATTTCAATTAACAGACTTGATATTCCTATAACCAAGGGAGAACAAGTTGAAATTCAAGTAAAAGCTATTTCTGAAGCAGGTTATCCTGGAAATTGTCTTGAAAGTGATTGGTCAGATTCTATCGTTATAGAGTTTCCTGCTGATATGAGTTCATTTAATGAAATTGATGACATTATCAAGCAGAACAAAGAAGATTTGACTAAAATTGCTCTTGAACAAGATTTGGAGTCAAAAGGACTTTTGAAACACGTTGAAACAAGTTTCAGCACAAACGACAACTATTTTGCTCACAATGCTTCAAATATTGCTAGTGGATTTGTTTCAGAAAACCAAGTTCCAGTTGATATGTTCACAAAATTGTCTGAAATGCAGGCAAAAATTGATGAACTTACTGCTGCTTTGATGGGTCTTCAAGGAGAAATTGTTGTTTCACTTGTTGATAGTGAAGGAAATACTACTCCTATTAACAAAAATGCTTGCACAGAAGTATTTGCAGGTTATTATTCTGACGAAGTTAAAAATCTTGACGATCCTCGCGGTGCTATCATTTCAAAGACATATTACATCAATATTTCTAATTCTGAAGATACGCCTTTGAGATTGATAAGCAAGTTCTCTGGAAATAGAAGTGTAAAAGTTGATAACTCAGTTGTAGCTAATGTAAAACAAGATGATGCAATATATTATGCAGGAAGCAAAGTTGAAACATTAGAACCTGTTAAGTCTGTTGAAAGATTAAAAATTGGAAATGCTATCATTGAACAAAAAAGTATTTTTGAAGATTTAGCAAAAGACGGACTTATCATAGAATCTGCTCCTATTGTTCAATCAGGTGGTGGAACTGTTATGGGTGCAACAATTAAAGGAAAATCTGATACTATTCCAACTCAGCTTACTCGTAAGAAAACTGTTGGTGCAACTACAACCACAGAACAAATATCTTCTCCTCTTGAGAACAAAACTATTTTCTCTGCTGTTGTCAAAAATGTTATGGAAGAAGAACTTAACGTTAAAATCAATGATGCATTTAAGAAATTCAAAGAAACAAATGACAACAACTTTGAATATGTCACAGTAAGAAGATATGACCAAGTTCCTGTTCTTCTTACAAATCCAACAGATGTTGAAAATCATAGAGATGTCAAAAAAGTTGCTCCGTATCAATCTCCTCAATGCAAAAACCAATTTATATATGCAAGATATAAAGATGTTTCTGCCGGTTCATATTTGTATACTAACGGTATGATTGTAAATTCTTCAACTGGTGAAAGAAAATACGAATACAAAATAGGTGAAGGAGCAAAAACCAAGAATACAACAATGGAATGGAGACCTGCTGGTTCATCTGCTGGCTCTGGTGTTTACACTGGTAAAGGATTTTTGGGAGTACATATAAACCACCCATTGATAAAAAATAATGCACTAGATACAACATCTATTGCCTCTACGTACAACCTAGATATTACTGGAAAATCTGAAAAAGAAATTGCAGAACTTATTTTCAAAGAAAGTGTATTTGCAGTTGGTGAATATAAAGACAAATTCTTGCAAAACGAATTTGTTGAGCCTACTAATGACAACTACAATAACAGTTCTGTAAAAATCTGTTTTGATACAAATGACCAATATTTGCTTGGCGAATATTCTTGTGGTTGTTATTTGTTTATGAGTCCTATTGACCACGAATATACTCAGGTTGACGGTGATTCTAAAGCATCATTCAAATCACTTAAAGCAGGTGCTGAAAACTCTATAAATATTCCTATTACATTCCAATACAGAATGACCGATTACTATGGACAAGGTAGCGGTAAAAATGGAGGCCTCGGAAATGTAAATGGAATTCTTGTAACTCAAAACTCTCAAAATATTAAACGTAACGATAATGCAAATCCTACATACAAAAAGAAGATAGGCATTGATATTTACACAGGAACACTCAACAATCCTACGGTTACTCAATTTGATTTAGAGTTTTCTGCAAAATACAAGAAAGATACATTTACTTTACAATCATTTACAAATACTCAAGTATCAAATGCTGTAAGCAAACTTGAAAGTACACTTACAAAAGTTGCTCCTTCAATACAAGAAGCAAAAGGAAAAACAAAAAAGATAACAACTGGTATTCCAACGAAAAAGGTTCTTAAAGTTTTGTAAAACAAAATACTAATAAAACTTGGCCTCCAAATGGAGGCCTTTTTTATGTAAATAAATAAACAAAATACAATAGTAATATATGCCTAATTTGTTAAGCAATACATCTTTCGGTGTAGTTAGAACAAATCCAAAATTAACAACAAATGTAAAACTTTTATATAATGGTGAAAACCTTTATTTAGAGTCATTTAGTGCAAATGCACAACTTGCAAACTCTGCTTATAAAAATTTCAAAATAAGCGGAAGAGGCCTTTATGATCATGATGTATATAGATTTTACAATGCTGGTGTAAATACACCCGCAGAAATTGCTTATGATATTTTTGAAGAATTTGACGAAACTTCTGTTTTATCAAGTTTCGGCAATCAATATGAAATGATGTATAATATGGGTGTTAGATCCATCGATTCTGAAGCTTATGATGAAGATATGGGTTTAATGTTTCCTTTATGGCTTAACAAAAACAATATTCCTAATTACTTTGTTATTTTCAGACTTGACGGTCCTACTGCTGTTGATTATAAAGATTTAGAAAATGAAGTAAATAATAGAAATACATTCTCTAAAAATATACTTGAAAATGCTACTATTGTAAAAACTTTTGATTTGACAGAAAATTCTTTGTTGGGTTCATACCTTAGAAGATATGTAAATCAAAAAGGATTTCCTATTGCTCCTGTTTATGCAACTTGGAATGAAAATGAACCTTGGGAATGGTGTGGTATATCATTCAAAAAAGGAGGATTTTCAAAAGGTTCAAATTATGTTTACGAAGATTTAATCGTCAAAGATGCATCTTTGATGGAGAACGAATATTATATAACACAAGGTTTTGAAAGAAATGGAATTATTTGTGCAAACCTTATCAACATAGAATTTTTGTTTTCAGATAACACTGTGGACGATTATACTATAAATCGTTATTTTGGTTTTTATGTAAATAAATTAGACGAAGCTCAATTTGATATTGACGGACAAAGTTTCTTCAAATGTCCGGATTCAAAACAAAGTCCTCGTTTCAATCAAGAAGCTTCAAAAATAAATAAAAATCTTGAAGAAACACTTATTGTAACAAATCCAAATGGTGTACTTGTTTCTATTGACAGCAATGATTCATCTTCAATAAGAGAAAATGGCAAATATGTAACATCGAAAGAAGTAAATGACAGAAATTCATTGTTTTATGTACAAGACAGATTTGGAAACTTCCATTCAATCAAAAAATCAAACAACAATGAAGAATGGTATGAAAATCAAATAAGATTAAAAGAAACAAAAGTTGACATTTCACAATTTACCGGATTTAAAAAACCCGATACTTTTGCAAGATGTAAAGTTATTGACCAACCAGGTGTTGCTACTGCTTGTATTGAAATACTAGGCGAAGTAAAAACCCCATTTTCTGTAGAATTTGAAGACTCTTCATATAAAGATTATGACTGGGAGTCTGAACATGGAGACAATACTCATTCACTTATATTTAAAGACGAAATTGATGTAAGCGAAACAAATGCAGAAGAATATACACATGTCTATAATCAAGTTTTTGGCAGAAAAGAAGGTGACGAATATAAGATAAAAGATGTAGAACATGGAATATTAGTTGATAAAGTATTGCATATTTTTGAAGAAGGAAGCAATTATTATCAATATTTCTGTTACAGCGGTGCACCTGAAAGTGTTGCAAAAGCTATAGCAAATGCAATTAACATCGGAATTGATGAAGATCATAGATTCTTTAAAGCTGAAGCTGCAAAAAACAAAGTATTTGTAAGAGCAAAGTTTGTTGGAGAAAGAATGAATGCTTTGCGTATGAGAATCAACGGAATGGATAATTCTGTTATGAAACTTTATTATACGAAAGACAATTCTAATATTGCTCATTTTATAGGTGGAACGTCTGATCCTAGCTCAATGCTAAGAATTGACAAAAACGATAGTCTTAGATTTGCAGAAGGCAAATATGTAAAAACAAGACTTGGTTATGCTAAAATTTTAGGTCATCTTCCATATACAGAATATCCCGAATATGACGATGAAGGCAATTTGATAAACTATAAAGGAATGGATGAATATGAAACGATATTCTGCGATGCTGGTTATATCGAAGTTCCTCATAATAATATTATTGCACTTTACGAAGACTTCAAAAATTCACTTGGAAGATTCTCATTCTTCCCAGTAAAAGATTTTGATTTTGATATATATGACGATACATATAAAAAGTGTTATGATATATTAGAAGAAATTGAATACTATACTACTGAAAATCCTTACAATAAAGGAATAAACAACAATCCCGATATTATTGACTTTTACGAAGAAGGATTTTCAGTATTGAAAGATCTCGATTTTAAGAATTTTGAGGGAAACGAATATGATAGATTAGAAGAAAAATATATAAAAGAACTTGCTACTGTTTCAAAAGTTGTACCACATATAAACAAGTGGGTTTATTACAACGAAGGCAAAAACGCAAGAGATACTGCATATAGACTTAATTGCAATTTTGCATTTGGACAATATAATTTCTCTCCAAGCACATATTATGATGGTAGAGATACCGATGCATTTTCACACGAATGGTATTATATTCTTGGTATTCCATCATATTACAGAGACGAAGACAACGATTATGAAATGTATGAGCATCTTCATAATTACATTAAAGACTTTGGAACTGATATTATTGAAGATTTACAAGATGTGACATCTAATAAATTCTTGCAATATTTTATACTTGATAATGTATATAAAGACAACGATGCAAACGTAATGTTTACACCATCTATTAAGTATTCAGAATTTTATGGAGGAGATGAAGAAAACTTTGCACAAACAATGTTCAGAGGAGTAAAAGTAATTGTAAAAGAACTTTCTGAAGAACTTGATTATATTAACGAATTGATAAATCTTAATAGTCTTGCTTTCAAACAAAACAGCAAATATAACAACTATAAATTTTCTTGCATATTGACAAAATATGACACGGACAAAGTATATGTTATAAAAAATGAAAAATGGAAGACAATAACAGTTGTCTGTGCAATCAATTATGACATTCCTGAAAATCCTTGGTGCGAAAACTTTGACAGAACAGCTTTATATGCATTAAAATCAGAATATGCTAGCATATTTGGAGAAGCTGAGAATACGTCAGATAACGGAAGTGGAGTTCTTTATGATACAATAGATTATGAAGTAATTGATAAACATATTTCTGATAAAGTTGTATATGCATCTTCTATAGAAAAAGGTTATGCTATCATAAAAGGAAACAAACTTGGCTCAAATATTTCTACTTCATCAGACGGAACATACAATGATATAAGATTCGAATACAACGGAGATTATTATATAATCGAATTTGGAACAGACGGATACATTGAAGTAGACGATTTTGCTGATACATCATACTTATATAACTTTAATATTAAAAAACAAATTGATAGTGAACCGTATTACGAATATGTCCACGAAGAGTTTGAATATGTAAACTCAGAAATTACTCTTTGCCAAGGCTATAAAAATTATTATCAAAACAAATTCTCTAACATTGGATTCAAAAATGTATTTGAAAATATAAACAATCTTAGCAAAGATAATTTAGAGTATATCTGCGTTGATGAATACGGTAAAGTAAATCATAAAACAGACTTTATAATTCAACTTGTACAGCAAGATAACATTCTAAAATCAAAATATATTACAACAGTAATTGACGAAAACAAACCTTCAAGTTTTAATTTCAACGATACTATAGGTTATTCTCTATCCATAAACAATGTAACTATTATTCCTATTGCTCGTCACAGTGGATATTATGAACCAGCATTTAGAAATTGTTTGTATTTTGCTGATATTTTTGCTAAAGAATCTTACAACACTGACAAAAATATTGTAGAACTTTGCAGATATAACAATTCAGAATTTAATACAAAAAATGAAGAGTTTGCAATAATCAAAAATATGTTTTATCATAAAGTCAACGAAGAAAATGCTGGAGGTATACTTGAATTTTCAAATGACTCTGCTTTTGAAAGCGTTTATCCGTTGATAAATGAAATAGGAACATCTAAACGCGATTTTTATATGTTTGACTCTTGTTGGGATCCTAACTATTTTGTTAAAAATCTTGATAAAGATCAGTTTGAGTTAGAACCTGGCACAAAATCAATGGTT
>Ga0326512_10000412_pt1 | contig 37327 bp, 67 predicted proteins | sample 1_2617_0518_D_FD_203652 | JGI IMG/M metagenome (GOLD analysis project Ga0326512, IMG submission 203652) | Bovine rumen microbial communities from UC Davis, California, United States - 1_2617_0518 | ecosystem: Host-associated > Mammals > Digestive system > Stomach > Rumen | place: USA... | reverse complement strand
GACTTCGCCACTTGCACCACTTCGTAGTTGTGCGGCGTACTGCCAGTCGGCTTAATGCCGATCCACAAGCGCGAGTGTTCGTCAATCGGGCAGGAGGTGTTGTCCACAATGACGGTCTTCGAATACGAAGAGGTCACGCCAAACAGGTCAACATCTGCCGTCCCACGCGCCGCAGATACGCTTGCCCTGAGGGCAACGGGTGTCGAATACGTGGGAACAAGTTCGCCCGTGTAAAGGCCGTTCACTACGTTCTCACCCATGCCCTCATACAAGGCGTAATAGATTGTCGATTTATTACGCGAAAGTCCTCTCATGACACCACCTTCACATACGGCATGATTTCACGCAGCAAGTCCTCATCGTTCACGGATTCATACGATCTGCTCACGCCGTTCTCGCTGTGTGTGATTTCACCCTCGCCACCAGCACGGAAGGAATAACGCGCCGCCAGTTCGCACTGAAGCATTGCGTACTTGTCCGGCACTGCCGTAATGCCGACAGCATCAAGCGGATCAAGCCGCCTTAAAATCACGCTTTCGGCTTTAACAAGGTAGGCCATCATCTTCTGTTCGGGGGTATCGGGATCGCCAAGACTCATTGCCATAGTCAGTTTGTCCATGATTAGACCTCGCTGTTATTTCTTCGTGGTTTTCGCCTTTTTCTCGGCCTTTTTAGGGGCTTCCGTAGGCTGTTCCTTCACTTCGGGGAGTATCCCGACTGAGATACTCCCGTCCTCGTTAATCCGTACCGCCATATCTATCAGGCGTGGTGGACATAAATGCCCTTGACCTTCTGAGAAAGGACAAACACATCGTGATAGAAGCGGAAGTTCACGCGGTAGGCATCTGCTTCGATGTTCTGTGCCGGAGTGAACACATTGCTGACACGGTGCTTCATGACCTTCATGACCGCGCTCGGATGTACAATCATGAAGTTGATAGCATCGCCAGTAGCGGTATAACCGCCAACGCCAGCAGCCGTGGTCGGGGCGTTCAGCGTGATAGCAGTGTTGAAGCGTCCAGAAGGAACGCGGATGATGCGCATATCATCGTAGAATTCAACGTTCATGTTCACGTTGTCTTCGCTGTTAATGATGCGGCGTTCAATGCCGCCCTTAAGCTGCGCATAACCATCCGGGGAGATGTAAAGGATTCGGCCCTCATAAGGGACTTCATCGTTGTCCATCTGCGCTTCGGCGGTGTCGATAGCGGTAATCATGGCAGCCGCGGAAGCGATTGCGCCGCTTGCGCTGGAAATGCCAGTAGTGCCAGCCAGTTTGCTGAACACGTAGGCATCCACTTCAGGGATAACATCAACACGCTCGGTCTGGCTCAGAAGAGCGGAAAGCTCCATGCCAAGCGTTTCGTCGTTGCTCATCGCGTCAACCTGGAAGGAACGGCCTCTGTCAATGGACAGGGTGAACGGTTCCCAACCAGCATTCACGTTGCCAGTAACGTAACCAGCGTTGCGGTCATAGTTCGCCATGCCAGCAGTGCTGAAGGTGAACAGGTTGACGGTCTTCGCGCCAGTCCACTGAACAAGGTCGTTCGGGGTATCAAGGATGGCGGTAAGGCTGCCTCTCTTGTAGATTTCGTCCAGGCGAGGGACGAACTTAGAGGCATAAGTTTCGGTATTGGTGGGCGGCATAACAACAGTAGTAGCCATGTTTCAAGACCTCTCTTTAGTAATGTTTGTGCGACAGGAGTTACAGCCCAAACCACCTGTCATATTTCGCGTCTTCTTCGGACTTTGCTGTGCCGTTTGGCGGCATCCCGACAGAAAGACCGGGCTGACTGTTCAGCTTGGCCTTGTCGGCCTCTTTGCGCTGATTCTGCAAAAACGTTTTCTGTGCGGTGAAGTACTCTTCGCCTACACCTTCGGGAAGTGAATTTGCCATCAGGCTTGCGGTTTCAAGGTCGTATCCGGCATCTAACAGCCGTTCTTTGTAAATGTTCGTGCGCTTGTACGCTTTAAGTGCTTCAAGTTCTTCGCGTTCGGCCTGACGCTGTTTGGCATCGGCCTCCGCGGCTTCGGCAGCTTCCAGTTCTTTCTTCTTCGCTTCATCGAGGGAGGCGACATATTTTCGCTTCCAGTCGGCAGCGTCAGAATTCGCACGGGAAAGCGCGGCTTTCAGTTTCGTAACTTCGTTGTCAGGCTTCGGTTCTGCTTTCGTCTCTGGCTTAGTTTCGGGCTTCTGCTCGGCAGTTTCGCCGCTCGTGACAACTTCCTTGTTGGCTTCGTTCTCAGGCATATTCAGTTCCTTTCGCATTTGTTTAGGCAGTTCCTTCTGCCGTGATTTCCGTTTTTCGGTCTTGTCATGACCTTCGCGAGTTTTATATAGCGGTTTCCCTACCGCTCTAATGACCGACAAGTGTGCATCGGATTGATGCCTGTCGGGCTGTTATATGGTCAGGCGGTATCCCGTCAGATCATCGGTAAGTGCAGTAACACAAGCAATTGCAGTCATTTTCCGGGTCGCCAAACTCTCCGGGAAACATTGCATAAGCGCCTGTGTATGTGTAGAAGTAACCGTCAATCGGTGCGGTCACGCCATCGAGGAAAATGTGGCTGTCGCGGCTTGTCGGGAGCATCATGCAGTGCCATACTTTTGTGGTTGCGCCTACGGCCTCGGCGGTAACGTATCCGGCCTCGTTGTAGTCCCGGTGCATCTCTGTCTCGGCTATCCGCTCAATGTCGGCTATCGTGCCGCCTGTCTCGAAGTAGTCATTCACGCGTTCGCGCCAAGTCTTCCCCGCTACTTCGCGCTCAATGATGTCCGCTGCGCGGTGAACGCCGATGCTGTAATCCGTACCCATGTCCGCATTGACTTGCTCCGCGCCGTCCGCACACGCCAGCAGATACAGGTCAAGCATTTCGTCGATGATGTCATCGCAGTCTTCGCGGGAACGGATATGCCCTTCCTCGTCAAAATGCGTGGCAAGCTGCGCCTTGAACGTATTCAGTTCGTCAAAGGGCATCAGATTCATCAGGCGTCACCTTCCGCGTTCTCTCCATTGTTGTTGTCTTCTTCGATAATCACGGCCTCGCCATCAGGGTTGCCGCCGGGTTCTTCTTCCTTCTTAACGGCTTCCGTAGGATCACCCCAGATCATCTTTAGGTACTGCTCAGACATCTTCACATCGGACGCGGGATCGTTTGATAGGCCGCTCTTCCTCAGTGCCAGTTCCGGCGCAAGGCCCATTGCAAGCATCGTCTGCGCCGCCTGTGCTTTGCTCTGTACGTTCGCTGTCTCGTTCCGCACGAAATGCAGTTTGAAGTCGATAGGCTTGATATCCAAAATTCCGTTGCGCCGCAGCACATCCACCAGGATTTCATCAAAGTATTGGTTGGATTCGCGGAACAGGTCTTCTGTGTTCCGTGCCGCTGCCGCAGCCTGTTCCCAACCATCGCGGAAAATGACCGCGCTGCCAGTGTCGGAAGTGCTTCTCCCGCCCTTTGTGGTGGACGGCATGGAGCAGATGCGAAGAACCTGGTCGTAAAGGTTGTCCACAAAGGTCTGCGTCTGGTCTTGGTTCAGTTCTTGCGCAAGAATCTTGAAGTCGGCCTTGTTGTCTCCGATTGCGGAAAGGGCAATCATCCCGGCCTCGCGAATCTTCGCGGCAGTTGTTCCCTCTTCGAAGTTGCAGTTGACCGCCACGATAAGGCTCTGAATGAACTGAGCCACGCCATCAGCGCGGTTCGACTGGACATCGGAGATGCAGTCCAGGAGCGGAAGCACCGCCTCAAAAGCCCCCATGTTCACCGCGTTGTAGCGGTATTCGATAATCGGGATATGCCCCAGCGCGTTTTCGTCAACAGACACGATGCTGTCAGCCGCCGTCACATAGTTCTTGTAATCGGCTGTGTTCTGCTGAGTTGCGCCGCCATGAAGCCGGAACACCTTTGTCTTAGTGAAGACATCAATGCTTGCTTCTCTCTCGTTCAGAACGATGTTCAGCGCGAAAACAGGCTTATTGCCGGGACGAAGTGAGTAGACCACGCAAGCAGAACGGGGGTCGAGGGCGTATGCTTTCAGAGGAATGTCAGGATCATCGTTTGGCTCGACATACAGCACGGCCTTGCCAACCATGTGAAACCAGTCGGCAAGCTTGTTGTCCGCGGTCTGTTTGCCGGAACGGTAAAGGTACTCGTTAAGCTTGTTGACCTTGCTCTGAACGCCCTTTCTTCTGGATACGTAGGTCGCTGGCTCTTGCAGCAGATACCCGCCTTTGAATGTGCAGATTTCATCCGCGTGGTTTTCAACGACTCGGTTCAGAATGAACTCGTTGTACTGCTTCGTGCGGTTAAGCACTGGCTGATAGCCGCGTCTGTACCAGTACAAGTAGTCCTCTTCCGTCACGTTCATCAGGTGATAGACCAAGGCAGAGTTGACTTCCGCAAGCACGTTCTCTTCCGTCAGGTCTTCGGCAACCGTATAGATGTCGCGCCGTCCAAAAAAGATGCTTTCTACGCCGCGATAGGCTTTTGTCTCTTCGTTGTTGGTGTCTGCCATGTCTCTCTCCTTTGATAATTTCATCAAAAAAAGGCGCAGTTTCCCTTTTTTGAGAAACTAACACCTTAATACATTATATATTATAGCGCAATTTATCGCTTTCGTCAATAATTGTCAGATAACTTCAGCTCGCATTTTGTCCGATGTCTGTCAAAACGGCCTTTTCATGATGACAGCGGTAGTCTTCACGCGCTGTTGCACGAAGTCGGCAAGCATGGACATGGCATCCGGCACATCATCGTGGCGGTTCTTGCCGCTCATGGTGTACGAAACCATGAAATTCATTGCGGCGCGGTACTCGGCATCGTATTTGGAGATGTCGCGGAACAGGAAATGCTCTTTCACGAACGCGCTGTCAACGATGATTCGCGTTTCCTTGTTTGCTGTAGAGTATTTTGTCACGATCTTCGTGATGCCGCCCTTGTCTTTGACCTTATTCTGCACGTTCTCGGCTATCCGACCGCCGGCACTGTTGGACTCGAACCGGGCCATCTTCACGCCGTACTTCAGCAGTGCGTCAACCAGGCGAGGCTCGACAACCTCAGGGGTCTTGTTGTCAATCAGTATGCGGTCAATATAGAACTTGTCTCCATACTGCAAGGCGATAGGCATACAGAAGAAGTCATCGCCCTTGTTCTTCGTGTCGCAGACCGCCCACGTAGCGTCAGGCGCGTCACCCGGCAAGTCAAAATACCGTTGCAGTTCGTCAACCGGGTACAGAATCCCGGAACGTTCAATCGGTTCGTTCATGTACAAGGCTTTCCAGGAGGCATCGTCCAAAGTCTCACGGAGTTTGTGGTAGTACTTTGTGGTGAAGCCGATAGAACCGCCATAATCGAAGTTGCTCTTATCGTTCTTGTCCAGGGCCGGAACAGAGAAGAAAACGGCACGGCGGTTGTTCTCGTTCATTTGCTGCAATCTTCCAATTGGATCGCGCACACTCCACCGGGTGGCAATCATCAGGATTTTGCAATTGCCCTGAGTACGTTGCAGCAAGTCAGTTCGGAATTTCGTCCACTTCGCCTCTAACCGTTCTTCAGACATGGCCTCCTCGATTCCCTCAATGATATCGTCCACGCACAGCAGACCAACGGCACGGGCAAGACCAGCATTCCCGCCTTGTATCGAGCGGAATTGGAAGGACGAAAACCGCTGTGCCTTGTCCACATCGATCTTTAAGTCAAGCGCGTTCGTCTTAACGACTGCGCGTTCAGGAAATATCTCGTTCCAGCAGTACTCTCCGTCAGGATCGAGTTCACGCAAGGACTCTTCGTACATCCCCCGCAAAAAAGCGGTGTTATGCGAGGCAATGATGTTCCCGTCTAAAGGGTCGCGCCCCACGCAGAAGTCCAGAAAGAACTGTTCAAGGCCGCTCTTTCCAGTGCCGGGCGGCTGAGAGATGCAAAGGATGTCTATCTCGTCATCAACAAGCCTCTGCATCTGCCGCACAATCGGCAGCAGTTGTTTCCGGCGAGGCAAGTAGAACCGCTGTAAGGCCGGACGCTCCCACTCCATAGCAATGCAGAAATCGTCAAAGTAGTCCCGCGCCGTCAGGAAGTACGCCCGACGCAACAGCTTCATGGCATCAGGCTTCCCCATCCGCGCTAAAGCCGTCTGACCCATTCGGTATTTCTGGATCAGCGGATATGTCCCGCGCTTGTCCTCTCTATACGACGCTTCCAGCACATCCAGGGCCTTATCGTACAGCTTGTGCTTGATGAATTTTCTGTATATCTCGATAACTCTGTTATCCACGCAAAAACAGCCCCTTTCCCGGCTTCTTAATCAATAAGCCCCATAGCACGATGTCTATGAGGCTTACCGTTGGAGGATTACCAAATGGCAATTTGTCACCACTTAGAAATGGCGAATAGCTGTGCCGGGAGTCGAACCACGGAAGCGTAAACGGGTTTAACACCGTCCGCGCTTGTACCAGAACCGCAGCCACCTTTTAGAAAGGAGAACTCTTATGAAAATCCGGCGCGCCCAAGCAAACACGCTTTCTGGATTCCCTGTCTTGTAAAGCGGTTTTTCGGCCCCAAGGGCTTTTCTCGGAGAACCACCGCAAACTCCGGCTGCCGTTTCCTTTCTCGCGGTCGCAGCCCACCGCCACGCTTTTTTAGTTGATCGTCAACCGTGCGGGGGAAGAAGTCTCTATGAAAACTTCATCTCTATCATTACCAAACTCACCCCTCAGATGCAATGTTTCGCCGACAAGTTTTTCTGTCTTTTTGTTTTATTGTCTGACAGTATGGCATACTCTCCGGCCCCGACAAGGCGTTAAATCGGTCATCACTCGGATCGGGTAAGACGGGCTAACAGATGCGTAATATGGATATGCAGTGGGATAAATGGACGAATTGTTATTACAAGCGTAAAAGGGCTATTCAAAATTTTCCGGCTACTGAAGGGGGTAACCGGCGGCCTGGACGGGGGCGGTACTTCCCCCAGTGGTGGCACTTTAGCACGTTAAAGCGTTAAAGCATAGGGGATCGGCAACTATTCGCAAAAGACTTATTTCACGAAGAGTTAAACGGCAGCAAGGGCCTATTTATCAGACTATTTGCGCAAAAAAAAAGAATTGCGCCGGATTATTGCACAATTCCAAAATTAAGCCGTTTCAAGTTGTCGCACAATTCAAAAACAGACCGCCGGATCGGAGACATTGTTAATTATTTCACAAAGTACTTTAGTGCGTTAAAGCGCTAAAGCGTTCATCTCCCTATATGGTAGTAGGTTACATTACTAGTAGCCTACTGACATAGTTATTTAATTGCATAGTTTAATTATATATTGCGCCTATTGAATATTACAATAGTATTGTATACACAATTATGGAATATGTCGCACTATTGATCATGCGTTATGGTTCATGAGTTATTTATAACACACGGGTTATATATAATGCGACGTTTATATAATGGCGGTAATATATAACTATTGTGTTATGGTGTCGCCTGGCGTGGGGCTTGTCTCCGGCACGATCTCAAACAGCAGCTTGCAACCAACAACCGCCGCCGCCCTGGCTATATCGTCAAATCCTATATGCTTTTTCCTTAGCATGTCTTGCAAGCTTTGCGGGGCAATGTCCATCCCTCGCGCAATGTCTGCCAGGCTTGCGCCCTGGATCGCTGCCGCGGCTTTTAACGCTGCGCGGATGTCGTTATTGTTTTTGTATTCCATGTCTTCCCCCTTTGTTTTTATGCTGCGATTGTACACCGATCCGCCCCCCTTGTCAATAGGCTTTACGCCTTACGAAATAAGGCTTGAAACCTTATTTTATTAAGTATAACGGATCTATGACCTTATATAATAAATTGACATAATGGGGTCATAGCCTTATAATGTACACAGATAAAGAAAAGAAAGCTTTATCTAAAACAAACAAAGGAGAAAGAAAAAATGTTGACCAAAGAACAGAAAGCAAAACTTTATGAAATCTATTCCCGCGATGTATGGCACGGAAACGACAAAATGACAAGCTACTGCACGAACAAGGCCGCGCAGCTGATCGAGTTTAAAAACGGCGATTTCATCGACATTGAAAAACAGAACATCGAAAAGCGGTTTTGCTTCGGGGAATCTGGCTATGACGCAGAAGACGCGGCACACATGGCGCACACGGCAAGAACAAGTGAAAGCTACTTTAAGCGCGAGAATATGAAAGAGTTCCGCTCCTGGCTTGAAAGCATCAGCGAACAATACGAAATGCACGAAGAAAGCCACAGCCTCCCGCGTCAGGTTTTAGCAATTGCAGAAACTCGTTACATGGGGCAGCCGGAAAGCTCCCCGCTTAAAGGTTTAAAATTCTTCCGCGGTTGGGAAGTCCTGGAGGCGTTCGGCGGTTCTGCTTTTGTCAAGGATTTGCCCGGCGCGCACTTTGAAAAATGGGGCAGCAAGTACAGAATTCCCACGCTTGAAGAACTGGACGCGATCCGTGAAGGATACGAAGCAGCAGCAAAAGAACACGAAAAGAAAGTTGATACCTACTTGAAAAAATACGGTTTACAGCACGTCGAAAGCTGGACATACTGGCGCGAAGCCTAACAAAACACGAAAGGAGAAATAGCAATGACAGGAAAAATCATAATTGAGCGTGCAGATGGGAGCGTTGAAACAAGAGAAATGCGCGAAATCGCCGATCTTGAAAAAGCAAAGAGTGAGTATGTTTACATAGCTGCCGCGTGGGACTGTTCGGCCCGTTTTGGTAATCAGATAAACTACTATTTTCGGGAAAGGAGAAAAGACAATGACAACCGAAACAGTAAAAATTGTTAACGGCTTAAAAATTGAGCGTTACGCCGGGACGCGCGGCGCATACTTTGTGGCCATCCGCGAGGGTAAAGGCTGGCAAGAGTTCCACACCTTCAAAAGCGCAAGAAATGCAGAGCAATTTATAAAAAACGTTTTCCCTCATGGCCTTGAAGTAATGCCGCCGATTTACGAAATAAACGGCAAGTTTTACCGCTAAAGCCGCGAATTTCTAATTGACGGGAAAAGTATATTGTAATAAACTATTTGTAGTGAGGTTTTCGCTATGTTGCTATTTATCATCTTTTGCTTTATCGCTTACGCCGTCGGCGGTGAATTGTGGGAAATCTGCCGCTATGGGCTTATTCTCGGCTTTGTGTGGGCCGTCGTGTCGGAGATCCACAAAAAACGCCAGGCGGCAAAGGCCCGGAAGGAAAGCCGGAAAGCAGACCGGGAAGCAAGGCGGGCGCGGCTCGAATTGGAAGCCGCCCGGAAAGAGCTTGCTGCGGCTGTCGCTTCTGTCGCTTCTGTCTCTTCTGCCCCTTCTGCGGATGATGACGAAGACGAGGAAAACGCCCCTTCTGCGCCCCGTATGGGCTTGATAGCGCGATGGAAGGACGAGCAGCGGCGCATGGATGAGGAAGCCTTCTGCGCCCTGGATGATGACGAAGAAACCGAAGACGAGGAAGCCGAAACAATGGAAAAGAATGTTTTTATAGAGCAGATCGAAGACCCGAAGACCCGCGCCAGGGCCTATGAAATATTAGCGGAAACCGATTTATTCCCCGGTGAAACGTTCGAACCGCTGCCGGATGACGCGGACGAAGACGAAGCTTTCCACGGGATCGACAGAGAGAAGGAAGCGAAGCGACTGCGCCGCGTCCTGGAAGGGCTTTACAATAAACGCGATAAGCTTGCATACATGGGGGTTAGCAAAAACACGCAAAGATGGCGCGGCCTTGAATATGACATTGCAGCAGCAGAGCGGCGGCTTGCATTCTTCGAGGACTAAAACAGACAGTATAAACAATGGGAGGCGTAAAGCCCCCCTTTTTTATGTATTGCCTATTATGTTTTGTTTGTGTTATGTTTAAATGTTACGCATTTTACGCGCACACGCGAGAAGGCCGCTATTTGCCCCGTTAAGCCATTTTACTCATTTAGACAAGGAATTGCTCACCCGCGCCATTAAAACGCCGCTACGGGCATATTATAAAGTCACAGAGGTATGTGTGCCTTTCGCGTCATTTGCCGCTCGGCTTTTTGGCCTCCTGTCGCCTCAGGTAGTACGTGACAAGGGCTTTCCGCATACGCACTTTCCCCTCTGCGTCAAGGCGCGTCCTGTTCCGGCATGGTATGAGGTTGCGCCTCACGTGCAGCCACCAGGCAAAAGCCGCGGCATTTCTGGCTTTCTGCTCTTCTGCAATGTCTCTCATTTTTCGCCCTTCTGTCCCTTCTGCGCTTTCTTTTTCTTCTTCTGCGGCTCTTCTGTCGTTTCTACGATCTTTCTGACGCGGCTATTGCTACCATAAATCTTAATCGCAAGGGCCGCCGTAAAGGCCGCGTATGCGCTGTCCGGCTCGTCTTCTGCGCGTTCTACGATTGTTTTCGTACCGTCTCTCCACAGCACTACCAGCTTTCTGCCGCCTTTGTAGATGTGGTGCGGTCTGAGTTCCTTGTTGCTTTCTGTGTCAGCACTTCTTCCCATGCCAAAACTCCTACTCAGCGCACGTACTGCATCTTTCAATTCCGACTTAAGGGCTTCAATGTCTATCTCGGTGGAAAGGTTAGCGGTCACTGGTTCGAGCCAGCTTTCGTCAAACCAATAAGGTTCTGCACCAACACGGAAAACGTTGGCTTTATAATCAGTTTCTGAAATGGTGAAGACTCGCCCCACCATATGATCCATTGGTTTGAGCCATAGCTGACCCAAACGTTTCTGTTCGATTGTTCTGCCGTCCAGTATTTTGACCTTATCCCCAAGTTCAAACTTCATTCTCATTTTCTGCCGCCTTTCTGCGTTTCTATGATTGTTATGTCCGGCAGTGCTTCTGCCTCTTTCTGCAACTCATCCAGTGTCTTGACCTTCTCGACCGTTTCTGCCGTTTCTATCCGCTGCTCTTCTCTGTAGCCGAACCAGTTTTTCCCAAGGAACATACCCGCCGACGGGGAGATTTTACCGCCCATCAGAACATCGGCCCAGGCAGCATGAAGGAATTGGTAAATGCGGGAAGCCGCCTTTCTGTGTTCTTCTGTTCCTATCTCTGTAAGCCAGTTCTTAAGGTCTGCGGAATTGATGCCAAGCCACAGAGCCAGGCCGGGCGGCGTTACCCTTGTCCCAGTGTTCATGCAGTCGGTTATATATTCCATCGTCCGTCTTTCTACGGCTTCTGTGTCAAGCAAGTCCACAGGTTGGGCCGCCAACCCATTGAGTGAATGCCTGGTCATGACCTTGTTCTCTTCCGCGTTAGTCGTTATCTGCGCCTGTTCGCGGATCGTCAGGTCGTTCTGCGTCAGTTTTGGTCTTGCCATCCCTTCTGCCTCGTTACATCATGAACAGCTTGTCGATGTCTTCTGCGGAAGGAAGGAAATCGTCTCCGCTGTTGCTTCCCGCTCCCTGTCTCCCGGACTCTGCGCGTTCCAGCTTCGCGGTCACGGAATAATCCTTGTACCACTTTCCGTCCTTCTCTCGGCTTGACAGCTTTGTGTTCTGGATTTCCAGGACTTTGACGGCAGTCGCGCCGATGATGCTTCCGGCGTTTGATGCCCACAGGTTCACTGAGTCATAGCCCCTCTTTGCCTTGACCTTAATCAAGGCCCATTCGCCTTTCTGCCCTTGTCCGTGCTTCATGTCCGCGCATTCATAAATCCCACCGACTTTAATCTCAATCATTCTCTTTCTGCTCCTCTTCCGCGGCCTCTTCTGCGGCCTCGTTATTCTCTTGTATCAGGGCAAGAAGGAGTTCACCCTTCAACCTGTCTGTAAACTCCTTCTGTAGCCCTTCTACGTAGTCAAACAGTGCTTCGTCCCCGTCTGCGCTTGCCTCTTCAAGCATATTGTCGAAAGCCTCTTTCACGTTGCACGTAATTGCAACCAGCGTCAGCGAATCAGGAACGTACTTGTCCATTTACTCCTCCTCGAAAAGCTTACACACCCTTTCGTAATCTTTCTGCGTGATGTCCTTTGTGCTGGCAAACCCGGCAGCAATTATCTTCTGCTTTGCCTCGTTCGCCGTCAGCCCGGCATTCGCCGCCATCGCGTACACCCTCCGAAGCTGCTTGCTTGTAATCGGGGCATCCTCTTTCAATGTGGCGGCAAGGTCATTTGCGCCGTTCATAAAATCGTCATTATCCTCGTCTTGCGAAAAGAGTCCACTTAGACACGCAAGGTTAATCGCCGCGTCTACTGCTGCCCTTTTCCTCGCTTTTTTAAGGGCCTTGTTGGCTGAATCGAAAGGCCCGTCAAAGCCATTCCCTTTTTCTGCCGTGTTCGCACTCCCTACGCCAGCCCCGACAACGATTCTTTGTCCGTTCTGATAGGTATACAGTTCGCACTTGATTCGGTAGAAAAACAGTGGGTCTTTGTCTGCTCTTTCTATTGCTGCTTCTGTGATGTAATCTGCAAAAACACCGTATGCCTTGAACACGGCTTCGCTGCCACTCTTCCACAAAAAAGGTTTCGGAACGGCCTTTTCGCCCTTTTTGTTTTTGATGATCCCAAAGTCCTCTCCGCGCTTCAGCACGAATTTCTTTTCACTAACTCCTGGGACAGTCAGAACATAATTGCCCCCTCTTGTGGTCACAATCGCTTCAGGTTTCTGCTCATAAACAATCAGTTCGTTATCCATTTATATCTCCTTAATGTTCTCTTATATATCTTTCCATCAGCCAGTAGACCGCCCTTGCAAACATGAGAAACGTTTTCGATGTTGCCCCTGTGTCAAATCCGCAGTAGACATCTTTCTCTATCGCAAAAAGCGCGTCCTCCAACTGGTCAAGCATCTGCATCGCTTCATCACGCCTTGTCATTCTTCCACCCCTTAATCGTGTCGATTGCAAAAACAGTCACGGCAAACGCCGCCGCAAGTAAGACAATACCAACGCTGACCGCTAAGATAATCTGTGCCGTTTCACTCATTCTTCGCTCCTTTCTTCCTTGTACGGTTCTGGCTTCGGCATCCAAGCAGTTACGCCTGAAACAAACCAACCGCGCTTCGTATATAGGCCAAAATCAACGCAGGTGCCTTCGTTGAACTCGTAGGTGCAAAGGCAGCTCTCGTTTACTTCCGGCAATCTCTCACTACACGGAATCCACCGCTGTTCCGGCTGTGCGGATGGGATACAGTCCACCGCCAACGATTCAGTGCAAAATCCAGAAGGGCATCCTTTTGGCTTGTCTCCGCATCTTCTCTCACAAAGTGTTTTCATCACTAATTGTCTGCTGATTACATCATCCATCAGTCAATCTCCTTCCGCATCCACGACAAAAGATATCTTGTGCGTCCACAGGCTCGTTGCACATATCACACTGATACCAGAGTGTCATGCCGTCTCTCGACTTACATACAATGCGTTTTGCTGTTTCTGGCTGTGCGGATGGCAATGCCTCCAAAATATCTACACACCACTGTTTAATCTCAACCATTGCAACTGTTCCGTTGCGTTCAAGTCGTGTACCTTCTGTACATAGCGCATCAATCGCCGCCTTTCTGCTGACTAAATCGTTCATTCTTCGCTCCCTTCTGCTCGTTTGTTCCACGCCTCGACAGCCCTCTCGGCTGTAGTATCATTGAACCCCTCTTGATCGTTATCTTCCAACTTTACACTTACTTTACAGGCGTTACAAAAAACAATAGCGGAATCGTCAAGGTATCCATGTTCAAAGGTCACATAAACATTATCACTTCCGCAAAATGGACAAGGCTTAACTTTCTTTTCCATCAGTCGCCCTCATTGTAATATGGCAACTTTATAGGTACTATGATATCTTCAAAAAAAGCGCCGCAGTATGGACACGTTTGCGGTTCTATGGTGGAGTACGGAATAACGACTCCACGGACGTTTTCTGGAAAAGTTTCACAGTCAATTTTCCCATAAATCAGCCTTTTGCACGCTGAACATGTCGGTTCAAATTTTATACTTGCCATCTTCACTCCTTTCCCCTTTGTCGCAAAAACCATCGTCAGGGACTAATTGCGTCGGCCATCCTCGCCCTTCGCAGAGACCATTTTGCGCGTCTCTGTGTTTGCAGTCCTTGCACCGGATCACCTGCACGGCATCAATGGTCGTTACTCTGCTCAGCGCCTCTTTTAAGGATTTGTGCTGTTCTTCCGTCCTTAGATGGTAATATTCTGCAAGCGTATCATACGCCGCCTGTCTGCTGATTAAGTCATTCATCGGTTCTCCTTTCTGCGTCAGCGCAGTAAAAATCGCCTTTACGAACTCCATCTATCATGGGGCAATAGTGATAGTCAGGAGACCAGTCATTTGTCCATGTTTTATCCCAGTGCTTGCAGTCTTTGCACCGCACAACAGGGACGGCATCAATGGTCGGAAGATCCTCTATTACTCGTCTGCAGTAGTGGAAGAGAACGTATTCTTCTACGTTCATTCCAAGAGACAAAAGAGTTCGCCTATTTTTGTCAATTTCGTCAAGCGCCGCCTTTCTGCTGACCAAATCGCTCACCACAACGCATCCCGTATTTTTACAATTTCTTTTAGCAAATTTTCTGCAGCGTCTCTCTGCCCTCGCATGACGACAACCATCGGCGGCATGGCGCACGGTTCGTTAGCCGGTTCTTTTTCTCCATTATTTCCGCCTCTGTACAAGGCATCTGAAATCATGCCTACTTGATTTCCCATTTCTCCGAGGATAGTCCCCATATTTTCTAACAGTTCTTTGACGGTTTCACATCTCTGCTCTTCTCCTGAGCATTTTGTCACATTCGCAAACTCGTTAAAGGTGGTTAAATCCATACTTCGTTTCCCCTTCTTTTAAAATCTATGCTTGCTTTCTATCACTCGCAAACTCGCATAAAATCGCGTTTTCATAACGGCTGGATCGATTTGCATTTTGACATCTATATACGGCGCTATGCATTCAGCAAACTGCTCTGCCATGCGGTCGATAGCGTAAGCTGCCGCGTCTTTCGGGCTGGAATACATAAATTCGTCAGGCACTTCAACCGTTGTGCTTAAAACGCGAACGCCAGGGTGCAGCACCTCGATCTTTACGCCGCTATCGTCTTCTCTGAATCGCGTTCCGCAGTATTCGCAAATCATTGTCGCTCTGTTTACCGTGCCGCCGCATTGCGGGCAAATCATCGATTTAAGCCTCTCCATCACTACTCCTTTCTGCCCTTCTGTTCCATTTGCTGATAACCGCGTTTATGGCATCGGTTATCTCATCAAAACTGCAAGATATAACTCTTTTTTCTAGCGCCATCTCAACCGTTTCGCACTTTTTGCAACGGATTGTGAAGGAAAAGCCCACCTCAGAATAACTTTTTGACACAAGTGCCGTGGCTTCTTCGCCGCAAAACGGGCAAGGCTTAATTTTCTCCATCTTCGATCCTTCTTTCTGTCTTTTCCAGTTCCATCATTTCTTCTTTGTATCTGCACGTGTAAGGGCAATCTTTCCAATCTAAATGGACGTCATAATGTCTCGCAAAATAAATTCGCAACTGGCAATTTCCGCACCAATACTTAGGAAAATCTATTACGGGGTCGTATTCTCTTGCTTTGGGCATTCTTCGTTCCTTTCATCATCATCTTCTTCCCATTTCGAATTAAAACTAATCGGGTTAAGCAACTCGCAACACATACACGGGTACCCTCGGCTTTTTCTCATCTTCCTGTGCTTGCAATTTTCGCAGTTTTTCAGTTCTACCATGCTCATTCTTCGCTCCGTTCTGCCTCCTGTTTCAGCCAATCGAGCCAGCACCTGTCACAAGCACCGTCCCACTTTTCGCATACATCAGCATCGTTATAGAGACACGCACACGCATCACCGAATAATGTTGCCAACTCATCGTCAGACATCTGCCGGATGCGGTCGGCGTTGGTAATTGGCATTACTGGGCTTAATCCCATTTCTGCCGGGATAACAACAACAGGCGCATTTGCCAATATTCTTTTCATCTGCGTTTCTGTTTCACACCAGACTTCTGGTTCTTTGCATTCCTCTTTAAGCCAATCGGCATCTATCAACGCTCCATGTTTTGGCAGTTCAACCGCCTTGCCGATCTTCTCGTTTTCATTGTCGTATGCCCGGACAATTCCGTCCGATGTGATTACAAGGTCGATCATCTCGCCATCTCTCGGCATCTTCACTCCACTAATTAGTACGCTCATTTTTCCCTCCTTTCAAGCCGCCAGGGGGACTCGAACCCTCGGCCTATCGCTTACAAAGCGATTGCTCTACCAACTGAGCTATGACGGCACAGCCACTTAATCGTTATCTTCATCTCGTTCCATCCTTATCAGCACCCCGTATTCTCCCGCGCAACAGCTTTCCAGTATTTTGCCATCCATAAGTGCTGTCATGTCTTCTTTGGATAGCTCGATTGTTTCCCATCCCCACCAACCGCCAAATTTATCTCCGTAGTCCTTAACAACTGCCCTTTCTGAGTGTTGAAAAACAGAATCGTCTATCACGTATGCCATAAGTATCTCCTCCCCTTTGTTTATATCCGCTTTTCTTGAAAGCGGCTTACAGCCCCTGTCGGACTCGAACCGACACTAATCGGAGCCAAAATCCGATGCCTTACCGTTTGGCTAAGGGGCATAATCCGTGCAAGATGAGTTGAACATCTCCCTCCCGTCGGCGTGCTCTCCGCTACACTATGCACGGCATTGCTCTTTGCGTCCATTGAGCCTTCTGCGCAGTCCTGAGAGATAAGTACTTGTTCAGGCTCGTTTCTTACCTCCTGCGCATAATCGGAACGGAAGGAATCGAACCTTCAACCAACAGTAAATGCCCTTTCCTGTTTCATCCAGTTTTTAGGAGTGGCTAAGCTCTGCCATTGAGCTACGTTCCGATATGCCCCCCATTTTACTCAGGTTCGGGCGCGCTCCTTCCTGAAACCTATATTTACTTAGGACTTCCCCTGGCGAGGAGTCGAACCTCGCATGAACAGCTTATCGGCTATTGCTGTTGCGACTGCTATTAAATGCGGCTGCTCTGTGCCGGAGAGTTCAGCCTCGCCGTGTGTCTACCCGATCCACCACAGGGGATATTGCTTTTTATTTCTTTCCTTTCCGCACCGTCTTCAGCGCCTTGTCCTTGTTGTTCCACACGTTCCACATCATCCACGCCGTGTCGCGGCTGTTGAATCCGTGTTTGTTGTCCCATTCTTCTAAGTCAATATAACGGTACGCGCCGTCTTTCTTTAGGTGTAGGATCGCTCTCCGTGTTGCATTTTCTCTCTGCCAGCCGTCCATGCTTTCAAGTGCGTCCCGGTACAGCGCAGTCTGGCAAGATGCCGCAAGCTGTGACTCTGAGGAAAGCGATGCGTATGTCTTAATGTCAACCACGGTCGGCACACCGTCCACCGTTCCGAACCTGTCAAGCGTCCCGGCGTATAGCGGCAACTCCCCAGGGACACGGCAGAAGTAAACGATTCCCTCAATCATTTCCCATTCAACCTCATGGTCAAGGAGGAAGTTCTGATATGCCAGCAGATAGCCGTCTGTTTCTGGGTCTTCTTCCGGCTCTGAACCGTAGTCAATCAGTTCGCAAGCCTCATGCACTGCCGTTCCTTTTGCCGCGGCGGCTTTTAACATCCACGGATTCAGCCCGTCATATCTGTCCTCTGACAGCCGACCAAGGATCTCTGACACGCTCGGTATCTTCACTTCTCCGGCTGAGTATTCGTGTTTCTCTTCGTCAAAGTCGATCTTCATAACGCCGTCTATTCCTCTTCTGCCGGGTTATACGGTTCTGGCATCGGCATCCAGTAAAGAACATTCGGAATGCTCCAACCGTAACACGGAAGGATTACGATCCCGCTATCCAGGTCTGGCGCGGTAGTTCTGTACCAGGCCGTTGTCGTTATAAGATGATTTTTATACCAATCATAAGCCGTTACAAGAACCTTATCGTCCGTCATCGGTCTTCTGTCCCGCCAGGGGTCTATCCATTCTCTCTCTTCGAAACTCGCTACCTTCAAAACGTTTCTCCTCTCGTCCATTTGTCCACCGCCTTGTCTCTTGTGAACGCCGCCCACGTTCTCTGTCCGCAGTCCTTGCACAGCACCACCCAGTCAAGCTGTTCCCGTGCCTCGAAAACCGTGGTGTTCAAGTATTCGTTCGTCACGACTATATGCTTGCCGCCGCACCTGGGGCATTCCTCTCCGATCATGTCGATTGTCATTGCTATCCCTCCATGCAACAAAATCGCTGAAAATCAACAGTCTGTACTAATGTGTTGCACCGCTGCCCTCAATCCGCGCTATCGCCTCAAAGAACGGATAAAACTGCTGCGGAACAACCGAGTTGCCTAAGCATTTAAGTCTGTCCACCCTATGGGGTAGCCCATCAACCACTCTGTCCACTCCTGGTTCGACAGGCCAATCTTCCCAAGCGGAGTGCATTCCAGCAGTTCTCTTAGATTGCTTCTGTACGCTTTGCCCCCCCCATGTTCTGTTTCGTGGCGATCCCGCGCCCATGTTTGCTGTCGGTGTTGGCATCAGCTTCGTGAACTGCCGTTCGTATCCCATCAGCCATTCCACCAGTTCCGGGTTCGTTTTCCCGCCGTTCCCCTGTGAAAGCTGCCGCCTCTCCTCTTCCGTTATCAGGCCCTTCTCTGCCATCTTCTTCAGAGTCTTGAAGTTTCCCGTCCCGCCGCACAGCGCCGCTCCCGTTGATGGAGTGGGCCAAAATAGCGACTCTTTCTCTTTTGTGCGGGGCATCGACACCGCAAGCTGGAATAACAAAGCATTGGCTTTCGTAGCCTTGGTTTTCCAGGTCAGCAAGCACCGTGTCGAGTGCCAGATTGATGATTCCAGGCACATTTTCGCCAAGCACCCAAGTGGGCCTGAGTTCTTTAATAACTCTGAGCATTTCAGGCCAGAGGTAACGGTCATCATCCTTGCCGTTTCGCTTCCCGGCAACAGAGAACGGCTGGCACGGGAATCCCCCGGAAATAATGTCAACTGTTGGTAATCCTGTTCGCGCATAAAAGCTTTCCCCCGTTAATGTTCGTATGTCTTTCCATCTCGGCACATCAGGCCAATGTTTCTGTAAAACCCTTGTTGGGTACTCTGCCCACTCGCACTGTCCAACCGTTGTGATCCCCGCCATTTCAGCAGCAAGGTCAAGACCTCCGATCCCTGAGAACAGGCTTAAATGCGTTAGCACTTCTTCGCCGCCTCCTTTGTCGGCAGCACCATTTCCTCGATGTGGTACTCAATGAATGGTATCGTCTCAGTATCGGCATGAATCGAAATTGAAAACGAACGAACAGGTCTTTTATACACGGTGTCAAGTACTTCCCGGATTCTGTCTTCGAGCAGTTCTCTCTTGCAGCAGTCACCTGCGCTCTGAACTCGCCCCCTGACAACTCTCACCTTCACTATCTTTTCGAAAAATGTTTCCTCGTTCACTTCTTTGCCGCCTCTATCGTTTCTATTGCGGAATTCAACGTGTTGGTAGCTATTTGCAGTCTTGCTTGCGATTCTGCAACGCACAACAAAGCCTTATTCAGCATTTCTTCCGCGTCCTTCATCATCAGTTCGTTGTACTGCGGCACTGTCATCTCTTCCGGCTTTTTCATTTCTGCAACCTCACCATCCATATCACCAGCGCAATCAATATCACTGCGCTTATCCAGGTAGGGGCAAGCACCCACCACCATGACCAACTAATCACCTTGCACAGCTTCAGCACGATGAACGCTATCTGAAGTGCTGCCGTGAATGTCAGCCCTCCGCTGTTTCTGTCCCTTGGTTTACTCATCCTCCACTCCTTCCGTCAGTCTGTACCGCTCCCTCAGTTCTTCTATCGTCTCTTCGTTCAGCTTCCGCAGAATGTATTCACCAGACACCCTGCCTCTCGAATAGACATCAAACGCCCAACTTTTGAAGAACCGTTCTATCTTGTACATTCCGTATCTGTCACCTCTCAGCCGCGCTTTTCTGTAATCATTGCAAGCGAAGAGGATAACCGTTGAGCATAAAGCCGCGTATGCATCATCTCTCGTCCTGACGCTTTGCAGTATGCTGTACGCGAACTCGCCAGTGTTCATGCCGTTGCCTCTGCAAGCCTATACTCCGCATAGTGTCCGCATCCGTCCTCGTTGCGGTAGTACTTTGTTTCAGTGATGATCCGATACCCGGCCCGTCTCAGGTCGTGGATTCTCGCGCCAAGTCTGAAGCAACGGAAGGCAACTGCATCGCTCTGTGTTATTTTCCCGTTATCGATCATGTACTTAAGCACCTTCTGATTCTGTGACATTTTGTTCTCTCTCCTTTCATTCCCGAAATCGCCAAGCGCGCTGTGGATCTCCGCGGATAGCGCATCGCCAGGGTATATGTCGTTCGTTTCCAGGATTGACACCACCGTTTGAGATACGCCGATTGCCGCCGCCAGTTCTGCCTGGCTAATACCTTTATTAACTCTCGCCTCTTTTAGTCCTGTCATTCTTCCTGTCCTTCGCGGAAGATCTTCCGCTTTTCACGCTTCAACTCTTTCGCGATCTCCATCTTCTCTGCCGCCAAGTTTGGAGACTTCCCGCAAAGTGTTAGGATTTCTGCCGTAGTCTCTTCCCACTCAATGGCCCATTCGTACCGTCTGTGAACGCTCTTGAAAACCACGTATTTGTTCATCAGCGCGGGTTTGCGGATCGCCGTGTTTTCATCGTTCATGTCCCACCGCCTATGATTGTTATTTCCACCCTGGGCCGTTCATCATCAGACCCGACATACTTTTTATTCACCGTCAGCCTGTCTATTTGCCTATCATCTTGGTAGGCGAGTCCGTTCAGTGCATCGAGGACGATCTTGCCGATGTTGTCAGCGTCCGGCTTGTGGAGGAAAGCTGTTCCGAAAAGCTCTTCCCGTTTCTTCTTCGACAGGCTTGTAGGCACCTTGAAGAAAGCGTCTATTGTGATTTCTGTCGGCTCGGATTCTATGCAGCAGAGTGCTTCTCCCTTCCAGGCGTTAGCGACTGCGTGTTCATACTCGGCTGTCGGCTGGTCAGTGTATGTGTGTCCTCTCCGCGTGAACCTCGGTCTTCCCTTCCCCCTGGGATCGCCGTACACTGTGAATCTATGTGTTATCATCTTCGTTTTCTTCCTCTGCCCACCTTTCCCTGATTCTCTGCCAAACAATGGCGTTGTAATCAGTGTCGCGTTCTGTTCCAAAACCGAAAGCGTTCTGTACCTTTTGGCTTCTGTGCAATGTCGGTTGTTCTGCTTTTGTCTCCGGCATCTTGGCCTTTATGGCTTCGTCTTCGTCCTTCAGTTCGTATAGGTCTTGCCAACAGTGGTCAACAGACTGGTTTAATATTTCTACTGCCAACTCGGCATCACCTTCAGACAGCTTTTCAAGTCTGCTCCACGCCCTTGACTCTGCGTTTTCGGTCAGCGGTTTTTTTATCTTCTTCCGCATCCTGGCGAAGTCCTCAAACGCCGCCAAAACGGCTTCGTCAGTTCTCAGTGAGTCGGTACTTCTTTCTTTTCTTTTCTTTTTCGCATTTTCTTTTATTATTCTTTCTTGAGATTTATAGTTATTACTAAGTAAGAGGGTAGAGGACTTAGTAATAGGGCAAACATTTTCATTGTCCCTCAGGATCGAGTTGTAAACGATGCTTGTCGCCTCGTCCAAACACGGTGTTTCCTGTCCCCTCAGAGTGGCGCAAATCGCATCAATGAGACTTGCCTTGCGTTTCTCGTTTAGTAGGTCAAGCAGCGCAATGTTCTCCGCGCCGATAACCACCTGATCCATCGTCACACCTCAAACCTTGGTCACCCATTCCTTCACCTGGTGGAACAGAATGTAGTCCCCAAGCCTCACGGTTATCATGTCCGGCGATACGGTCAACTCCGCATGGTCAATGGTCATTCCCTGTTTAAACGCGAGGTCTTCAACCAGGTCTGTGAAACACCCTTGAACCGCTTTCGCCTGTCCGAAAATGTCAGTGAATAACTGCTTGACATCCTGTTCAGTCGGTTTGTTAATTACTTCTTTCACTTCGATCATCAGTAATCCCTCTTGTCCTCCATCGCTCTTTCCCATTCAAGCTGTTCCTTCTCCCACGGTTCGAGGTCTACATCCGCATCGTCCCATAAGAACTGGTCTTCCGTCTTGTTGAAATCGTCTGCGTCAAGTAACCCGTCATCGAGAAGTTGCCATACCGCCCGGCAGTACCATATCAGTTTGCCCTTTATGTACGACTTGTGCCGCTGCATCCAGTCGCGCATTGAATCGTTGTTGCAGTCCACGAAGATTTCTGCACAGTCGGCCCATCGCTTGATAGCTACTCGATACCATGCCGCCTTGAATCCGTCCCCGTAGGCAAACCCGCGCCACACGATGAAGCTTCCCTCTTCGCAAATCCACGGCGGCGTTTCCTCCAACCACTTATTGAACGCGCCTCTGGCGAACGCATCTTGCATCTCACTCATAACATCGCTCCAACATCATGCTTCGCAAGCAGTACGCCAACCACGAAGTAATAGCCGCGTTCGTCAATATCATCTAACCGCGCAAGGCCAGGCTCAACGAATTGTGCCTTGGAAACGAGTTCTGCCTCTTTCACGTTGAGCAGAGCAGCCAGTGACTTCAGCTTGTTAATCTTCTCTTTGTCCATTTCTTCCCCTCGAAAAAGTAATTGCCCTTCCACGCTTTTCGTCCGGGCGCAGACTGAGTATTGCAGTCGGTTAATGCTTGGAGGTTTAACAGAGTGCCAATATCGGAGCAATGGATGCCGCGGTTACCGTGTGGAAAAATCCAGGAGTACTTGGCAAAACCACACGGGTGAGTCATCTTAGTTCGTGAGTTCTTCAGCCTCAGATGTGATAGCCGCGATGGCTTCATATGCCGCGCTGCCAAGTCGGTACGCTTTCACGATGCCGTTGACAAGTGCGGACTTTTCCGCGCCGCTAATGTTCGCCAGTAAGTCAACGAATTCTTGATTCTCTTCGTCAAGCGTGAAAATGTTTGTCTTCTTTTTCACCGGGACTGGCTGATAAATGCTCTCAACCTCGTCCGATCTCTGAACCGGGACGGCTTTTACCAAGTCGCTGTCCGTCACGCGGAGAAGCCCCTTGAGGTTTTCGTAGTCTGTCCGTCTCATATACCCGCCGTTACTCAGCACCTGGTACATATAAGCGTGTGACTTGCCAAGCCGTTCTGAGACTTCTTTGTGGTTCGTTCCGTTCGCCATGCAGATGTTCTCGAAAGCGTATTTATCTATCTGCACTGCATCCTTTGTTCTGCTCATAGTCTTCTTCCCTTTCCCGCTTTAAAACTTATCGTCAACCGCGTCTGCCAGTTCGCCGCACAGCCAAACCAGCACCGCGCCAATGACCAAAGTGATAACCATCTTCCATCTGCCGCCGTTCACGATGCACAGACCGCTGAACACGATTGCCGCCCATGCTGCCAAGTCAACAGCTACGATGATGCCGTATAAGATTGTCTTCAGTGTGCGTTTACTCATAGGGGTCTCCTTCGTATAGGGTTCAGCTTTATTCTTCACTTTCCGGCAAAAAAAACGCTAACACATCTTTTCTCTTTATCTCCAAAAGTTTGGCAGCCTTTGCAATCTCAGGGACTTTCCACGGCGAAGTGCCTTGAAGCCTTTGCGATAATGTTGCATCACTCATGCCCATTGCATTTGCAAACTTTGTCGCGCTGCCGAATCTCTCAACTATTTTCCCCTTAAGCTTCGAGTAGTCCATATCTGTCCTTTCTTTGTTGGTAGAGGGTTAAGCTTTCCTCTTCACTTCGCACTTTACCACAAGCGGGAACTAATGTCAAGCACTTTTTGCAAAAAAAATTAAAAAATTTAGGGTTGTTTTCAACGCTCAACTATGCTACCTTAATTATATCAAAAGTATTGTGGGGTATAAAAAATGGGGGAGTTTAGCAAGAGGTTAAGAGAAATGTTAGAAACGCGTGGGATGAGGCAAATAGACCTCGCGAACAAAACAGGGCTTGATAAGGCTCTTATTCACGGCTACCTTTCCGGGAAATACGAGCCAAAAGAAGACAGACTTCAGCTTATTGCCGCCGCCCTTAACTGCGATCCTCTGTGGCTTGCTGGGTATGACGGCATCGATGAGGATGAGGACAAAGAATTCATGACCATGTTCCGATCACTCTCCGCAGAGGACAAGAAAACGGTCACAAAAATACTGCAATACCTAACTGACGCAAACAAAAAGGATGACAGGTAATTCAAACATGCCTCTCTCGCTTTATTATAAAGCCGTGGAGGGGTTTTAAATGCTCAGGCGAGGAATTTATCGCCTAAGGAGGCAAAATCGATTTACGGGCAAATTAGAAGGGGTTTTCTATGAAAGCAAAGCTAATGCCGTCCGGGAACTGGAATGTCAAGGTTCTGGACTACATTGACGAACGAGGGAAAAAGCATATCCGCTCTTTTACCGCGCCGACAAAAGAACAGGCAGAACTGCTCGGCGCACAGTTTAAGGCTAACCGCACAGAGGGCGGCAAAGACGGAAGCGTTGCAGATATGATCGAACGATCGATAAGGGAAAAGGCAAGTGTGCTGTCCCCGTCCACGCTTAGAGGCTACAACAAGATTTATGACAACATGGTTGAACCGTCTCGGTTTGGCAAACTGAGAGTAAGCACTTTGTCGAATCAGCAAGTGCAGCAGTGGATCTCCTGGATGGTTGGGCAAGGGTATTCCCCGAAATCGATCAAGAACGCTGTCGGCGTGTTTACATCATGCTACAGATACCACGGCGGCGAAAGGCTGTTCCGGGTAAAGCTTCCGCAAGCAAGTGCAAGGCGTAGACGCGTGCCGTCTATTGCAGAAGTAAAAATGGTTATCGATTATTTTGCCGACGATGAAATCATGACAAACGCTATCCGACTTGGTGCTATTCTCGGACTCCGGCGTGGAGAAATCTGTGCGTTGACAGCGGCAGACATCAACCGCAAAGTCTGCTCTATCAGGGTGAACAAGGCCGTAACGGAGACAGCCGACAGAAAATGGATAATAAAAGCCCCGAAGACGGCCTCTTCTGTTCGCGTAGTGCCAGCGTTCCCTGAATTGATTGCTGGCCTACCGAAGAGCGGGAATGTTGTCCCAGTCAATCCAGATGTCATTACAAACCGATTCTGCCGCGCAATCAGGGCGCTTCCCGTCATCCCGTTCTCGTTCCATGACTTAAGACACTTTAGCGCCTCGCTTCTGCACAACCGCGGCGCAGCAGACATTACGATTCAGTCGATTCTTGGTTGGTCATCCCCTGGCGTGATGAAGGAGGTGTACTGGAATGAAATCGAGGAAGAGACACAGCGGCAGATGAAAAATTTCTTCGATTTCGTTCGAGCAGTGTTTAATTTTAAGTAGGAATTATGAGTCGCCCGGTTTTTCTCGAAAACGACTCAGTTTTGCAATATTATCCATAAAAACCACAAAAAATAAACGATTTTCGCTTATTCCACCGCAAAACTGTGTGAAACATCGAAATACTCAATGGTTCAAGTCCCCCCATCTGCACCTCACAAATGGCTCTGTTGAGCCGTTTTTTTATACCCCGTGTTGAATTTAAGTCGGAACGCCCGAAAAACGGACTTTCTACTTCTCTTCTTTCTCAGGAAAATTCCACTAAAAAAGCCCCTTTTTAGGGGCTTAAGTTATTTATAAAGGTTTAAGGTATTTGCTGGAAGAAAAGCCGCTATACCCGGAGTACATCACGCCGTACCAGGTTGTGCCGGAAACTTTTACTGCCTGGCCTGTTCCGGGGACTTTCGTGCCTTTCGGAATGGCGATAATGCCCTCGTTGTTCGTCCCCGCGCCGCTTCTCAGCCACAGCTTCTCCGTGGCCTTGAATTCCCTGACGGGTTGCAGATACTTCGGGGAGACATAGCCTGTCGTTCCGCTGATTGTCGTTACCTTGCCCCAACCTGACGGTGACCAACCGTGAAGGGAAACGATGTCGCCGGGGTGAAGATAGGCGAGGTGTGCGCCAGCGGTAGAGCCGGAAGTCCTGAGGTGGCAAGCAACACAGTTCACAATCTTGTACTGTGCGCCTTTGGACGGGGCTGTGTCCAGAACGGTAACGATGTGATGCCCTTCCTGGAGAAGCAAGTCCCCTCTCTTCAAGTGCGTCTCCGTCTGTGCAATGCCCTTTTCGTCATACACAGTGAAGTGTCCGCTCTGTTCGAGGGCTTTGCGAATGTTGCCCGTGTACTTGTGCCGAAGGTTCTGGATGTTGGTGATCCCCGCCATCCTGATTTCGACATCAACAAGTCGGCAGCAGTCTGTCTCGCACAGCGGAAGCTTTGAAATGCTGCTCTGCTTCCAACCAAGCTTTTCAATGGCCTCCCAAAGCGTCTCATCCTGAGACTGGTCATAGCCAACGTTCTTGTTCCGGCAGATGGCCTCGGCGGTAGCAGCCATAGTCTCTGCCACTGTCTCAGAGTTCGGGCGAATAAGGTAGTCCCACGGCTTGTTATACCAGGGCAGCACGGACAGTTCGCCGGAGAAGCATCCATTGCCATCGATGGCAGTTTTTCTTTGATCGCCAGCCTTGCCGCCGTTGAAGGTGTATCTCTCGTCAGACCCGGCCTGTGCTACGCGAATCATCCCTTCACCTCTCCATCATTTTCGTGCTTCTGTCTCTGCCATTCGACAAAGACCCCCAAGAATGTGCTGAGAAGTACGGATGTGGTCAGCACGGCCTCCCCATACGGCAGTGACCATACTTCTGCGAGGCCCTTGTAAAACGCGCCGAGGGCGGTGATAGCAATCTCGGCAAGAAATCTAAGCGTGTCAAACGCCTTGTTCGATAACTTCATTTTCTTCCTCCTCTCCCGGTTCTTCGGGAATGGGTTCTTCGCTCTGCCCCTCTTCAGCGGGAGCATCTTCCGTTGTTTCCTCCGCGGTTTCTTCCTCTGCTGTCTCCTCTTCTGCATCAGGGGCAGTGTTTTCGTCTGCGTTGGTGCTTCCAGCGGCGAAGAGCGAGCCAAGAGAAACCGTAGAAGTTCCGTAGTAAATCATGCCGTCTTTGTGGACATCGTAAACCCAGTTCGAAAACTCAGCCGATGCAACGCAAAATCCGTTCGCATCAATGGAGCGCATCTGTGCGTTGTACTGCTTGTTAGGCGTGAAGGAAAGTGTCTGTTCCTGAGTCAGGGTGGCATAAATCATGCATCCTGAATCGAGGGAAGTCACGGTGGGTGTGATTTCGTAGGCGATGTCGTCTTGCCACACAGTGCAGATGTTCTTGAATGCAGACAGGTCCATATCGCAGATCGCGCCGAGTGTTGGTGTAGTTCCTCTGATCATGATTCGCGTCTCCTTATAGCATTCCCGCGCCTTTTAGCTTTTCCACCTTGGCCTTGATGTAGCTGTTGCCGCCGATTTTGATATAGTGTTCGTACTGTTCATGGAACCGCTCTATCTCAATCTCGTCATGTTCTTGGCTACGTTCAACTTCAGCAAGGAAGCGAACAAGATAATTCTTCGTATGTTCCATGTCCACTGAATCGATTTTCTTCTCGATAGGGGCGAGGAGCGGCTTAATGGCCTTTTTGACTCCGACAATGACCGCACCAAGAGCCGCCGCTACCTTCAAAACGAATTCCAACCAGTCAAGCAGCTGGCCGACAGTTACATCACTCATTGCAATTACGGGCCTCCTTGTGCAAGTGTGCCGCCATCTTATTTGCTGAGATAAACGCGCCGATGATCCCGCAAGCCCCGGCGATAAGGGCGGTGATAACTGTATCAGGCATCTTCCTCTCCTTCGCCGTCCGCAACCTCTTCCGCTTTTTTCTTCTCGTCACGTAACGCCTGGTAATAAGCAGCCGTCTGCTCTTCCAGTTCCTTCTGCGCAAGTCTCTGCATTTCCGTGGACAGGTCGCGGACGATATCAGCAACCACGAACGCCGGAAGTCCGCATCCGTTAATCAAGTCAACCAGTCCCTTCGTAAAATCCGATTTCTTAAGGCTCAACGGTTTTTCCATTCTCTTCTACCTCGATTTCATTGATTCTCTTCCGGGCGAACTTTCGCGCTTGAAGTATCGCCGTATAATCCTCTTCTGCTTCCTCGCCAAGATAAGTGGCCTCTGCAATCTTGGTAATCACGTAGTCGCTCTGTGCCAGGAACGAATGAAGCCAGTCTCGCTCAGGCCGTCCGTATTCTTCCAGCGGCGGTAGATGAAACCTTGCTGCTAATTTATCACTTATCATGCCAGTTCTCCCCATACGTAAAGGTCAATCCCGAATGAAGCGCTTCCGCTTACCGCTCTCACGCCCTCATACTCTGCGGATTGCGTTGCGGTATTCGCAGCAGCTTTCTGAAGCCATACGCTGTTCGTACCAAACATCGCATAAAACTCACGCGGACGCGACTTGAAGGTGAACGGATAGGCGACAGCTGCTGTTTTTGCGCTAACGTATGAAGCACCCCACGCGGAGAAGGTTCGCGAAGCTACCGCGACAGAACCAAACAGTTCGCACATACCAGAGTTCCACTTCCTATACCACCAACGCCCAGAAGTCCCTTCTTCTGTAATGAAGTCGTAGATGTAGTTTGATGAGCCAAGCGGATAGACGCGGCCCTGAGAGTTGACATGGAACATCTGCACGTTATTGTTGTTGTACAGATAGATGTCGCCGTATTCTATGTAAGTTCTGCGCCGCCCTTGGGCATCATACTGCCACAAAGTCCCTGTCGGGCCTATTGTTGTGCGAAGAACAGCGTTGGTGTCATAAATCATTATTTGCCCGCCAACATTTACGCCGTTGGACGCAGCAGTCGTGTTTGTTACACCAAGCGCCAATGCCCCAGAGCCAAGGACGGTGACAGGGTATGAGTCGCTCCCAACATCTTGGTATGCGGCAAAACCCCACCTATTTAGCGAATACCATTTTTTGTCGGTGTTATTGTTGTCTCTTGTGCTAATGCCGCCAGCCCACATTGTTGTGGAGACATTGTTTGTGCCATCGTCCCATCGCAAGATGATCGAATCGTATGTGGCTGAAGATGTTGTGATGTTTATTTTCCCGTCTGTAATCGTGAACTCGCCAGTCTCCATGTTCCAGGAGTTCTTTCCGGCGGCGTCTTGCAGTGTGCCGACTTGTATTCTATTGGCTACAATGTTCCCATCGTCATCAAGGGCAAAGGAATAAACGCCGCCAGTGTAGCGTGTCGAATGAGCAAGCCCCTCGATGTTGAACCGCCAGACGGATGTCGCCTGGGACAAATCTTGGTTGTTTGCAATGACAAGTTCTTTCCACGTGCCGTCAGCATCAAGGACTTGGGTAATCACGCCGCCTCTCGCCGTCTCGATGGATTGCGCCATCTCTTGAAGAAGCGTTGAGTTCGTCGAAACTTTTGACTCGATGGTGTTCATGCGCCCAGAAGACATCGCGTAGTACTCTTCCGAATCGCCCCAGCACTCAATCGTCTGTTCAAGGCCGCCGTTGAATGTTGTCTCGATTGACATAACCACACAGCGATGGTCAGTGCCGTCCTGAGACACTTTCAGTGAGTCGAACAGATCAATCATCATGTCGCCGCGGAAGTGAAGGTTCATTGGCGTGAACGTTACGCCGTGGAGCGTATTGTAAATTGCCGCGGCCTGAGTCTCGGTCATGTAGGGGTTTGGCGCGTTGATGCCAACGCCATTGCCTATCACGATAGGGCTATCGTCTGTGCCAGTGGTCATGGAGTTGACCGTGAAATCATCTCCGTCACTGTAGCCGTCCAGATATATCACCGCATCGTCAAGGGCCGGATAAGAGTCATAGACCGTAGACCCGTCAGTGTAACCGCGGCCCTCAATCATGCCCAAGTCAGTGCGCGAACCGAAGTAGCACTTGCCGTCAGCGTTGCAGAGAGACATAAGCCATCCCCACTGCTCCTTGCAAGTACCTTCGTAAATCTGCTGCACGTACACGTTGTTACCGACATCCGCGAAGTGCGTTCCGTTGTTCACGCCGCACTGGTCTATGATGTCGTTGAGGATGTCCATGACAAGGTAGCCCTGGGCGGTCTTCGTCACTGTCGGCGCATAGTCCTTGTTGAGTCGGCTTGTGACATCGTAACCGACTACCTGTGTCGTTTCCTTCCCGCGTGAAATCTCTGTGATGTAGAACCGCCCCATGCACGTGTACTGCTCTAATGGCACTTGATTCATAACGCCCATAACGATGCCGATATAGGTATCAAAGTATGAGTTGGCAAGGGACACTCCGCTCGGCAGACCGCTGTTGAAGAATGTCATCTCACAGTAAGACGAACAGACTGAGCCGATGCAGTACCGTTCTTCCTCCATAGCCGACTGGTGGACATTTAATGAGACAAGGCCGCTGTTTCCGGCAAGGACCTTTGTCGAATCGCCGTTGAACGTAACGTAGCCTTTCATCTCCCTTGTCTGACTTCGTATCTTGTTCAGATAATCCTGGGTGTAATTCTGCATTTCATCCCTCACATCTCAATCAGGTTAAGCGATAAGGAGGAGTACATCCACGATGCTGTTGCGTGTGTCGGCATCCAGTACACGGGCAGTGATCTGTCGCCCACATACACACGGTAATTCGTTTTCGCGCCTGTTTCGGGCGACGCGGTTGTAAGCGTGAAGGACACATCTTGCACCGCATTCAGAATTTCCGTTGCATCTTGCTGAGATAACGCCGCGAACTTGTAATTAAACTTGTGCTTCCGTGCAACTCTGTCACGAATCATTGTGCCAGCCGCATTTCTGCCTGTTGTCGCCGCGTCCACATCGTATATCTCAGGGGTGTACTCCTGAGGTTTTGGGAGTACGATTACCGTCCCATTGTCTTTTGTAATCTTCGGCACAGTCCACGTTTCGAACCAGTTGAACGATGGCGTGAACTGGTTGGATGTGTACGTGAGTTGCGTTATCGTCCCAGACCCCCACACAACATTCTGCCCCAATAGAGTAGTAAGCTGTTGAGGGGATAAGGTGTATTCAAGGGGAGTAGCAAGCGGATAACAGATTTCGAGTGGATTGTTTTGTAAATAAGCATTTACAGCGTTATGCACTTCTGCCGCAGAATTATAACCGTGCGTGCCGTCTGTCCCTTGCATTGATCCGATGTGCAGAACAATAACGTGTCCACCGTTGCCCTGGCTCATAGAATTTTCTCTCAATTGTACTGTGGGGTAATACCAATAGAGATAACTTGCTTTCCCGGAATTGGCAACACTGGGGTCAATATAGTCTGCGGGCGCGAGGATTATTGCGGGAAGCCATAAAGGCCCACCTGCGCCATAACCGCCCGTTGTTTTTACATTTACGCCGTCGGCAACGATGCGCTTCCACGTTACCCTCAGCTTCCCGCTCACGAAGTCATACGTTCCCCCGTAGACTGTTCCCTGATCGGTAAAGGTGACGGAGTAGGTGTTGTCTGCCGTTGGATAGGTTGCCCCGATATTCAGTTCCGCTCCCGTATGCCCGGAGATGGGACAGATGTTGGAGTAGGGAGACCATGCGGTAGCCGTTGAACCTGATTCAATTTGAATTTTAATAGTCGTATCGACTGTTGTTCCTGCTTCCGTTCTAATGACAAAATAATTGAACGGTTTTGTATCATCTGTGACCGTTATAGTTCGAGACGGGACTGCGTTTGTCAGCGTGTTGTAAGCAACGCCATTGTTTCCGCCTCCGCTATATACTATGTACGGGCCATTATTTCCGCCAACGCCTTCAGCCGTTATACGATATGTTCCGTTTTTCAAATAAAGTCCCTGGCCGCCATTTGTGTACCACCAAAAATATGCCGTTGACTGCCCGACTGCTGTTCCGGTGATTTTTACCTCGTTTTCATTAACAACTGTATAGGTAAGGCCATTCGCCGAAATGCCGGGATTGCTGTTAAAATAAAACAGGTTTTTCCCCGCTCCTCCTGGCCAAGGCGAGTCATACCCGTTTAAATCCTGAATAGGGGAGAGCGAGACGGAAGCAGAGGTGATGGGGGCGTTGTCGCCGCCGTCAGTGAACGTGACAATCTCGCCGGGAGTGGCGTTCTTCACTAACGGCTTCGCGTACTCTTCAAAGGCGTACAGATTGCCAGCAGACGCGCCACTACCCGTGACAAGGTATAAATCGTTTACGTGGCTTTTCTTCGCGGCATCGGTATCCCACGAAGAGGCCGGGGAATTATTGAGGGTCGGCACGGAAGTACCGCTGTAATCAGCACTCATGCTCTATAACTCCTTTATGTCAGTAGCGCGGAGCGGCCTGTCGCTCTCACGCGGTTGTTGTTGCGCCGGACGGTGTTCCGATAAATCACTTCGCCGTCAAGGTAGATGTCCCCGCCTTGCTGCGGCATATTCGCCAACGCTGCCGTCATTGCTTCGTACATGGCTGCCGCCATCTGATCGGTGTTCATAACACCTGTCTGACCGCCGATGTTGCCGACATATTCCGGCCCAGCCTCGCCAGCAACGAAGACCGTTCCTACAGACGGGAAACCGCCGGATGCGTAGGTAAGGACGCTTGACTCGTCCCACACGACAGCGTGATTCCGCGCCGTAGCGGTGATCTCCGCGGTCTTCTTTGCCGCTTTCGTTGCAATGTCGTACAGTTGCCACAGCTTCCTGACGGCCTCATCGGTGTCGATCTTGAAGTTGGGCTTTGTGGGCTGTCGCCACTGACCGACTACTTCTACCGTCTCCTTGATTGGCGCAAGCTTGGTGTTCTTTAACTCTTCAATCTTTTGGTCAACGGCGGTCGTGTCGATTTTGAAGTTTACGGGCTTAAGGTCTGTGCCGAATATTTCATTCCAGGTTTCGATAGCGTTGTTGATGATGTCAGAGATAGCTCCAAGCCCAAGGTTCGCAACCTCAAGGATTCCACGCCACAGGTACACAAAACCAAGTTTTATGTCCACCCATAAGTTGTGGGCGAAAATCTTCACATTCTCTCCAGCCGTGTAAAGCCAGTTGAGTGCTGGAGCAACGATTTTGTTATGAATCCAGGTAACCGCTTTGCCGATTCCCCAGACAATTTCCTCTAAGATGCCAAGCAAAACGTTCAGCAGATTAAGGGCAATCCGGGCGACAAACTCAATATTCTTTCCGACAAGCAGTCGGAGATCTTCCAACGCGCCCTTCGTGTCGCCGTGAACGAATTTATAGATTGCACTGGACATAAGCCCGATGCATTCAAGGGCCGTACCAAGGATGTCTTGCACAAACGTGATTATGCGGTCGAGAATTTCATTGTGGCCCTTCAGCTTTGTGAAGAATCCGTCCGTCTTCTTCTTTAAGTCATCGAGTTTCTTTTTTATCTTGTCCCCGGCAATTGCTGACGCAAGGATGTATGCCGCAATCAGAACAAACGGGTTCTTCATGACTTTTAAAACGCCGGATATTACGCTCAGAACAGGCTTTAAAAGCTTCGCCGCGGCAAGAGCGGCAACGATGACCCCGACAACCTTAAGAAGCCACGGATTATCGTCAATGACTTTCTTTATGGCTTTGCCGATTTCTTTTACCTTGTCTATAACTTTCTGAATCCGTTCGGCCCACTTCTTAGCCGCCTCAGAGACTTCGGCCTGTTCAAAGTGCAGACCGCCGGAGACTTCTGTGCCGCCGCCGGACGAGCCGCCGCTGCTGTCATCGTCAAGGCGGTTGATCTCGTCGAAACCAAGGAGCGAACGCCGCAGAGTCTTTTCGAGGGTTTTTGCCTCTTTGTTGCTCTGCTTAAGGTCTGTCAGAACGGCTTTCGTGTACCGCCCTTTTGAGTCAACCTTGCCAGTCAGCAACGACATGACCTGTGCGATGAAGTCTGCCGCTTTCGTCAGCCAGTCAACCAGACGGATAATGACGGGGAGTATGGCCTCGATTGCCGGACGCAATGCGGAAGCAAAGGCATCCTTTAACCGCATTACGTGCTGCCGCAAATTGTCAACAGTCGGGGCGAACGCAGTGCCTACCGTTTGGGAGTAGGTGTATAGGTTCGTAAGCCCTTCTTTCACCGCAGAAGTGATATTCTTCAAGGCTGTACGGATGGCACGATACAGCGCGATTCGCCCGATGGACTTAATAAACTGCTGCGCTCTGCCGGACGAACCGTTGAATGCGGCAGACAAACGTTCAAGAATATTCTTTTGGTCTTTTAACGCCTTTGTGGTAGAACGCGCAGGACGTTCGCGTTCTTTGGTTGCGGCTTTCTCAATGGCGGCGGCTTGTTTCTCTGCGTCTCGCTTCTGCTGATACGCCAGCTTCGCAGCCGCAATGTTTTCCATCTCTTTGTTGTGCCGCTCTTTCTCCGCAGCAGCCATCTGCCGCTGCGCCTCTGTAGCTGCTTTTGTCTGCTCCTGGACGGCTTTCCTCGCGGCAGCAATGGACTCCATTTCCTTGTTATGCCGCATCTTTTCGGCGAGGGCAGATGCACGGGCAGCGGCGGCTTCATCTTGGGCTTGGCGCTTAAGAAGTTCCTGTGTCTCTCGCCAGGTCTGTTGGGCCGCTTCTCGTTTTTCTCGTTCGGCCCGTCTCTTGGCATCAGCCACCATTTTGTTCATCAGCTTTTCGCCGTTGGCAAATTCTTTGGCGGCTTCAAGCTCTCTCTGTTTCTGTTCCTGTGCCGCCTTAGATGCAGCTACAAGCGCGTTCTCAGCGGCAAGCGGATTAGAGGAAACGCCTCTGACTTGTGCGGCGAGGTCATATTGCCCGGCCTTTTCAAGCTGGTCAGCAAGCTTTGAGGCATCTTTCGCCATACTTGCAAGGCCGCTTTGCCTCGCAATCGGGGCTTGCAATGTTTTAAGCTGATTACTGACATTTTTAAGCCCCATTTTGTTGGCTTGCTGAGACAGTCTGGACACTGCTTTTACGGCATCGTTAAGAGCCGCCGCTGTTTTATTCGTAGCCGCAGTTGTCTGTTTTGTTTCGTTTTTTACGCCGGAAAGTTCGCCCTTCAGCTTTTCAAGTTCGCTTGTGGCCTTTTTCGCCGACGCTTCAACGCCAATAGATAACGAATCAATATCAGGCATTGCGTTTCCTGTCCTTTACCCACTTGAGGGTTTTCTCAATGTTCCGTTGCTTTTCCGCTTCCCTCTCGACATCGGTTATCGGGATCGGGTTTGACGGGTACGGCGTTCCCTTCTTTCCCTTTTCCGCGAACGCCGCAGACAGCGAACAGGAAACAGCCATGTAGTCATAAAAGCCTTGCAAGTGGAGCATTTGGTTCTGCTGCGCTTTCTTGTACTCATAAGCAAGCACATAATCATCAAAAGCAGCCCTTTCGCCGTACATGATCTCTTGCCACGGCATTCCTATCGCCATAAAGTAGGCGCATAGTTCATCGAGGTATTCCCCCAGAGATTTCTTTTTTTCTTCTATTCCGGGATAGTAGACGGACGGTGGTTTTAGACCATCGTCCAACTCACGTTTCCCTGTGGCTTATTGATGATGAAGTCCAGTTCAGTACTCAGCATATTGGAGAGGCATTCCAGGAGGTTTTGTCCCTGTTCGTTTTCACTAACGACTTCCAGGTAAATCTTGTCTCGGACATCTTTCGGAACGTATGGATGCTTGGCGATGAACGCCCCAGAGAACAGATCAAAGCCAACATTCACGATGTTCTGTTCCATAGCGGTAAAATCGAATCCGTCTCGTTCCATCTTCCGCACAGACGCAACGGTATACATGAGGGTGTAGTCAACGCCGTCATAACTGAGTTTTATGGTCTTTCTGTCTTTATCTTTCATGCTTAAGCCTTTCTTTAAAAGAAATTAGGAGGCGGGGCGAACCGCCCCCTGTGTGTGCTTTAGTGCGCTAAAGTGTTTTGTCTTCTCAGGCAGTCGGGGCGGTGTCCCAACCAGCCACATCGTTCACAACGCAGTGCGCCGGGATCGTGGACAGGCTATTCTGAGTGATACCCGAAGAGCCAAGCTTCCGAGGCTGCCCGCTCCAATAATAGGCATCATCAGCGCCGGGGAAGACATACGCGAACCACAGACGCTTGCCCTGTGCGTAGTTTGTCTCAGCGGTCGTTACGAGAGTGTCCCACGCGCTCACAACGGCGTTCGTGTGGTTCAGAGTGAAGGACACATCGCCGCCGGGGTCTTGTCTGCCCGGAACGTAACGGGTAACGGTGTCCGTGATGTTGGACGCGTCAATCGTTTCAACGGACAGGTCAAACTCAGGGGCTTCGTTCACATCGGGCAGCACCGTGTATCCGGAAGTCGGGCGAGTACCCGAAGTGGCTTCAAAGGCATACTTTACCTGTGCGCCGACAGTCGTAATTTCAAGAGCCATTTTATTTTAAACCTCTCTTATCGTGCAGTAATGTTGTAGTGTCCGTCCTCGCCGTCAAACGCTTTCCAGGCAGTCCCCTGGAAACGCATAATCAGGCGGTAAATCGTTCTATCAATGTTCGGCATCTCCTGTTTCATGGAGCGGACAAACCCCATGTCGGTGAAGGTGTCGTTTACCACAGTGGCAATCGCTTTCGCGTCTGTCTTCGCCGTGGTGGTATTGGTGTAGATCTTGACCGTGTAGGTCACGTTTGCGGCGTACTCGCGGTCGCTTGTGGATATCGTGCCAGACGGCGTATAGCTGTCTGTTTCTTCAATGGACACATGGGGCAGGGACGAGGGGACATCGATATCGAGGCTTGACAGGCTGACATTTGAGTTAGCCGCCTTGACTGCATTTCGTACCTGCGTATACACGTAGTTCTCAATGTCGATCATTGGTCAAAATCTCCTTTGCGATTTCCGCTACTTTCTCTTCCATGTCTCTTGCCGTGAAGTACAAGGCGTTAGATGCCGGAGTGCCGTGCGTTCGCTTGACTTCGCCGGTGGCCTCATCCTTGAAATACCAAGACGGGTTTTGACCTTTGCCGTCTCCGTACTCTCCGATCCCAGCGATATCAACAGGGCGTGTGCCAAGGTAACTGCCACCGTCTCCGTTGTAGTAAACGCCAGCACCAAACTCCACGAAACAGACTTCCTTCCCGTTTGCCACAACCGCGTACCCGTTGTCGGTCTGCTGCGCTGTAACACTGATTGCCGGATGCGAACCGCCGCCGGACGCAAGAATGTCGTATGCGGCATTGTCAAATCGGACTTGCGCATCAGCCGCGCCGTACTCGGCAAGCCTCCGCGGCAGTTCCGTCTCAAGCTTGTGCAGCTTGCCAATCATGGCATCAATCTGCTTGATAGCTTCGTCTATGCTCTTTGCGGAAAGGATGTCCACGTTTACCTTCACTGGAAGTCCACCTCTCGAACGGCATACGCGATGTGGTTCAGCGACTTCGCCACTTGCACCACTTCGTAGTTGTGCGGCGTACTGCCAGTCGGCTTAATGCCGATCCACAAGCGCGAGTGTTCGTCAATCGGGCAGGAGGTGTTGTCCACAATGACGGTCTTCGAATACG